>OGPH01000049.1_pt1 | contig 136166 bp, 129 predicted proteins | sample 1552891 | NCBI WGS metagenome assembly OGPH01 (sample SAMEA2580272, study PRJEB22360) | human gut metagenome | biome: human gut; feature: human-associated habitat; material: faeces | place: Denmark | collected 2008/2010 | reverse complement strand
CTCAGTCGGTAGAGCAGAGGACTGAAAATCCTCGTGTCGCTGGTTCGATTCCGGCCGGAACCACCATTTTTATCAAAAACGATTCACTACATGGCGGGGTAGCTCAGTTGGCTAGAGCAATCGGTTCATACCCGGTGGGTCGGGGGTTCGAATCCCTTCCCCGCTACCATTAAGTTTAATAGTGGTGAATACCACTTTTTATTTTACTTGGACCCTTAGCTCAGTTGGTTAGAGCTATCGGCTCATAACCGATCGGTCGAAGGTTCGAGTCCTTCAGGGTCCACCAAGATGTATGTAACCTCTTTATGAGGTTTTTTTATTTTTTTATATCATAATTTGTGTTATGATATTTTTATGATATTCATATATATTTCATAACAATGTTATATATTGATATAAAAGTAGGTGATTTGATGGATGATATGAAATATATGGGGTTAACATATCAACAGGTAGATGAACGTAAGCAACGAGGGCTTATTAATATATCACATGATAATATTTCAAAAACAAAAAAACAAATTGTTTTAGAACATACTTTGACTTATTTCAACTGTTTAAATGTTTTTTTAGCAGCCATTATTATTTCTACTGGTCGTTGGACCAATTTAACCTTTATGGTTGTCATCTTTATTAATGCTTTTATTGGTATTTATCAGGAGTTTAAGGTTAAGAAAATTATTGATCAGTTAACTGTTGTGACAGTTAAGAAAGTAAAAGTTATAAGAAATCAAGAAGAAATCATTATTCCTACGGAAGAATTGGTTTTAGATGATATTGTTTTTTTAGAAATGGGTAATCAAATAGGAAGTGACTGTATCGTTTTAAGTTCGCAGGGAATGGAAGTTAATGAAGCTATGTTAACTGGTGAATCTGAACCTGTTAAGAAGTATAAAGATGATGAGTTACTTTCAGGTAGTTTTGTAGTTGCCGGAAGTGCTTATGCGAAGGTTATTCGTGTAGGGAATGATAATTATTCCACTAAGCTTGTTCATAAAGCGAAAAATAAAAATAAAGCTTCTTCTGAAATGAAAGATTCTATTGAAAAAGTGATTAAAGTTTTAAGTGTTGTGATTATTCCAGTTGGTATCGTATTGTTTTTTTCACAACGTAGTGCCTTTCCAAATGATTTAGCCAGTGCCATTGTCAAAACTGTAGCGGGTGTCGTTGGAATGATTCCGGAAGGTTTGGTTTTATTAACAAGTTTATCATTTATCATTGGTGTTGGAAAATTGGCGCGTAAAAAGGCCTTGATTCAAGAAATGGAAGCTATTGAAGCTTTAGCAAGGGTAGATGTCTTATGCTTAGATAAAACTGGAACCATTACAACAGGTGAACTCAAAGTTGAAGAAGTGATACCTGTTGAGCCATATCGTTTAAAGGAAATAGAATATATTATGGGTGTGATGGCTCATGAGTTTGATGATGTCAATGCAACGCAATTAGCATTGCAAGACTATTTCTTTAAACAAGACAACGTTATTGTGAATAAACGTATTCCTTTTTCATCTCAAAGAAAGATGCGTGCCTTAAGTATTCGAGGAAATGGTAACTATGTCTTAGGAGCACCAGAATTTTTATTACCATCAGATCATGTTGTTTTAAATCAGGCTGATGAATATGCCCAAAAGGGATTTCGTGTTCTTTTGTTAGGGAAAACAGATTTGATTGATGAACAAGAATCCAAGATTGGTCAAGTCAAGCCAATCGCACTTATTATTATTTATGATTGTATTCGTCCTGAAGCTAAAGAAACATTACATTTCTTTGAAAATGCAAATGTGGATATACGTATATTATCAGGGGATAATCCAGCAACTGTATCTCGTGTTGCGCAATTAGCTGGATTAAAGAATGGTCATCTCTATATTGATGCTTCAACATTACCTGAAGATGATATGGAATTAGAAAATATTGTTGCACATTATCATGTTTTTGGTCGTGTGAAACCAGAACAGAAACAGCGTATTATTAAAGCACTACAGGTAAATGAGCATGTTGTTGGAATGGTTGGAGATGGAGTAAATGATGTTCTGGCACTTAAAGATGCTGATTGTGGTATCGCTATGGCCGCGGGAAGTGATGCTGCTAAACAGGCTGCACATATTGTTTTATTAGATTCTTCTTTCGCATCTATGGTTGATATTGTGAAAGAGGGGAGAGCTATTATTGCAGATATTGAAAGAGTCAGCTCACTTTATTTAACCAAAACAATTTATTCAACAGTATTAGCGTTGATTTTTGCGGTTTTAAGAATGAGTTATCCATTTACACCATTACAGTTAAGTTTAATTAGTGGTTTAGCAATCGGTTTACCTAGTTTCTTGTTGACTCTGGAACGTTCATCGTCTTTATCATCACAAGGTTTTTTGAAACATGTCATTTTGACAGCCTTGCCTTGTGCCCTGACTATGATTATTTATATGCTGGCCATTACCTGGATTGGAAAAGAATTCCATTTTGATGCTAAAATGTTATCTACATATTATTATTTAGTTGCTGGTTTTATCAGTTTTCTGGTCGTTTTTGTTGTATGTTTGCCATGGAATCGTATAAGAGTCATTGTTACGAGTACAATTACAGGTGTTTTTTATCTCATATTGATGATAATGCATGATTTCTTTGAGATTTATTCACTTTTCTCAAAAGCATTAATTTTCATTATTCCAATATGTTTGAGCAGTATTTTTGTATTATTGATTTTAAAAAAAGCAATTGTCCTTTTATATCAACACTTTGAATGTCATTAACGTAATAATTTTAAATTATAAACTGAAATGTGAGTTTTATCTTTAGATAAAATTTGTTGACATTGTTCTTTAGCTAGATCAAAGAGCTTATAAGGATGAATATTAATGGTTGATACATAAGCACCACATTTGATTTGAAATGAACATGTATGATGTAAGTATTCAAATGTTTTGTTTTTCAAATATGAATGAAATTGAATAAAAGCAATTTCAATCAGTTCTTCATTTGTATTAAACATAACTAAAAAGAAGAAGTTGGATCTTTCATAATAGAGGTGAGCATCACCAAAATCAAAGAATTCATTCATTTTTGTTGCTAAATGTTTTGAAATATGAAAATAAAGTTGAGGATATTCTTCAATATGATAGGGTACAATTTGATATTCAATATATATTCCTGTTAAAAAGCGTACAGTAGAAGGAATATGTAACTGTTTAAAGAAAGGATATAGATTTTTTTGATAATCAATATGCTGATAGGAAAAATCTGGATCTAAAATTGGAAATTGATATTGATTATTCGTTGAATCATATATATGCATTTTTAATCACCATGATTAACTTTAACATGTTTTCAATAAGAAAAATGTCGATTGTTGTCATGAATTGTATAAATAAGTCCGGAATGGACTTATTTTTATTTATAAACATATAAATGAATAGGTGAGTCTATGGATAAAAAACAATACCTTATCATTGGGTTTGGTTTATTAATATATATCATTATTTTAAAATATATGTTTTCTTTACTTTTTCCATTTATATTAGCTATTCTCTGTTTTTTTGTTTTAAAGCCATTGATTGATCGTATTCAACAGTATATTCCATTACAAAAAAGTGCTATAGGTATTTCTTTGCTATTATTTATTTATCTTGCTTTAGCATTCCTTTTGGGCATATTAATAACAGCTTTATTTTGTTTATGTGTCCACTTTTTTCAACAATTGCCTGTGTATTATGATTCTATTTTTTTACCCTTTATATATAAAATAACAAAACTTTTAGAAAATATCTTTTCTTTTGTACCACAAGATTTTGTAATCATCTTTCAAAACTGGATTAATCAGAATATGCTTGATTTCATATCTTTTGCATCATCTTTTATTAAATCCATTCCTTCATTTCTTTTGTCTTTCTTCATATTTGTGATTTCTACATTTTTTCTTGTTTTAGATTATGAAGATATGAAAGATTGTTTTTTACGATTCTTACAAAAAAAGACATGTTTTCAACTTGTACAGTTTAAAAATAGAGTCTTAAAAAGTTTATGGATTTACATGAAATGTCAGATTATTTTAATGTTTGTAACATTTTTAATTTTATTGATTGCTTTTCTTATTTTAAAGATTGATTCACCATTGCTTTATGCTTTTACAATTTGTTTGCTGGACAGTTTGCCATTTATTGGAATTGGAATTATTTTAATACCTATGATGGTTTTATATTTATTTCAAGGGGCATATATGAAGGCAATTTATTTATTTTGCTTATATCTGATTATTAATATGATACGTAGTTTTCTTGAACCACATATCATGAATAAAGAAATGAAAATTCCTGCTTTTTTATTATTGGTATCTATGGTTTTGCATATTCATTTTTTTGGTATAGCTGGCGTTATTCTTTCACCCATTCATATGAGTTTTATTTATCAGTATTTTCATAAAAGTGAGGATTTGATATAATAAACTTTAGGAAGGTGATGGTTATGAATAAAAAATATTTTTTCTTTGATATAGATGGAACACTTACAAATAAGCAAACAGGTGAATTGATACCTAGTGCAAAAACAACAATCAAAAAATTACAGGACAATGGTCATTTTGTATGTATTGCGACAGGAAGAGCTTATTATAAAACAAAAGAATTTGCGAAAGAAGCAGGATTTCACCATATTGTAAGTAATGGAGGCGCTGCTATTACAATGAATGATCAGCTTATTGAAAATAAACCTTTGGATCGTCAAAAAGCTATTGCGTTATGTCAGGAAGCTCATCAAAAAGGATTTGGACTTCTTATTTCACCTAATGATAGTATTGATGTTATTATGAATGATGAATTATTTATTCAACAGGTTGGATATAGAAAAGAACCAACTAGATATTTCTTTGATTCATCATTAACTTATCAGGATATTCAAGATTATTATAAAATTTATATTGCTGTGGATGAAAAACATGAACATGAATTAACACTTCTTGATTCAATTGGACATATTCGTTTTATGAAAGAATATTTAACATATCAGCATGATGCTAAAGATGAAGGTATTTTCAAAATGTTAGAGTATGTTCATGGTCAAGCTGAAGATGTCGTTGTTTTTGGGGATGATTATAATGATTTGATTATGTTTAAACCAGAATGGACATCAATTGCAATGGGAAATGCCTGTCAAGAATTGAAAGATAAAGCGAGCTTTATTACAAAAGCAAGTTATGAAGATGGTATTGAATATGCCTGTCAATATTTTGGATGGATTTAAATATCTATTTATTGTATACAATTATACAAAATAGTGATATAATGGACTTAATATAGAAAAAGGGGTGAGAATCTATGAATGATCAAATCCAAGATTTTTTTGAAAAGTCCTTAGTTGAAAATCATATAGATAATGAACTTTATCAAACTTATTCTGTGAAAAAAGGTTTACGTAATGAAGATGGTACAGGAGTATTGGTTGGGTTAACTAAAATTTCTGATGTTGTTGGATATAAAATCCAAGATGGAGAAAAAACAGATGATTATGGAAGTCTTTATTATCGTGGTATTAATGTTGAAGACATTATAAATGGTCAAAGAAAAGAGAAAAGATATTTATTTGAAGAAGTGTGTTTTTTAATTCTTTTTGGTTATTTGCCTTCATATGATGAGTTTGAAAAATTCAAAAAAGTTTTAAGTGATCGTTATGAATTGCCTCCACATTATTTAGAGGCCAATATCTTAGGATTTCCAGCTAAAAACTTAATGAATAAATTACAGCAGGAAGTATTGATGTTATATGGTTATGATGATGATCCTGATAATACAAGTATAATAGAAACTCTTAATAAGGGAATTGATTTATTGGCTAAGATTCCAAGTATTGTCTGTTATACATATCAGACAAAAGTTCATTATTTTGATGAAAAGAGTCTGGTTATTCATCATGTCCAAAAAGATTTGAGTATTGCTGAAACGATTTTATCTTTATTGAGAAATGACGGAAAATTTACTCAAAAAGAAGCAGAAGCTTTAGATATTGCATTGGTTTTACATGCAGACCATGGTGGAGGAAATAACTCTACATTTACCAATGTTGTTATTTCTTCAACAGGAACAGATATATATTCTTCAGTAGCAGGAGCTATTGGCTCTTTAAAAGGACCACGTCATGGAGGAGCAAATTTAGCTGTAAAAAAACAAATGGAAAACGTTATTGAAGAAATATCATTAGATGCAACTGATGATCAAATAAAAATGATTATTAATCGTATTTTGGATAAAGATTTCAATGATGGCAGTGGTCTTGTTTATGGAATTGGACATGCTGTTTATACATTAAGTGATCCTCGTAGTGAGATGTTAAGTCAAATCTGTGAGGAATTAGCCATTGAAAAAGGGCGTTATCAGGAATATTTATTTTATAAACGTTTTGGTGAAATTGCTGTTCAAGAAATTTATCAACAAAAAGGAATCCATGTCTGTACGAATGTCGACTTTTATAGTGGGCTTGTTTACAATATGTTGAATATACCGAGTGATCTTTATACATTATTATTTGTTGTTGCAAGAACAGTAGGGTGGATCGCACATAATGTAGAAAACAAATTATATTCAAACCGTATTATCAGACCAGCTACAAAATATGTTGGGACATTAAAAGACTATCAGCCAGTTGAAAAACGTAAATAAAAAGCAAGTCTAAGCTTGCTTTTCTTTTTGCATTTTTAAACGATAAGTTAATGATGATGGATGCTTTTGGCCAATAGCAATATAAATAAGAATAGATAAAATATTTGCTATAGCAATGATAGCAAACATATAATTATATCCAATCATATCAATCAAAACACCAGCGATTCCTCCACCTAAACCAATTCCCATATCATAAGCACATAGAAATGTTGAATTGACTGCACCTCTTCTTTGAGGTGGTGCAATACTCACGGCCATAGATTGTAAGGCGAGTTCAATTCCTCTAAAGACATAACCAGAAAGAGCTGCTGAAAGAAGAAAAGTGATGTTATGAGGAATGAAAGCTATCAGGAATAATGCAATAAACATACACATATGACATGTGTAAACAAAGATAACTTCCTCTTTTTGATTGGCCACTTTTCCTATGAAAATTCTTGTTAAGAATAACATGACAGCCACAATTGTAAAATATATTCCTCCTTTAAATGACAAAAAAGGCATAAGTCCATAATCTGGACTTACACCTTTTCGTTGCTCGATAACGTTGATATTATAGCAAAATCATTTTTAAAATGCAAAAGTTTGTTTAAACAAATCTCTATATGTTCATTATTTAACAACTTTTGTCCAATGATATTTATCTTCAAGACGACCCCATTGAATACCTGTTAGAGTGTCATAAAGTTTTTGTGTGAGAGGACCTGTTTTAAAGTCATGAATCGTTATTTTTTCACCTTTATAACAAAGTTCACCAATTGGAGAAATAACAGCAGCTGTACCCGTTCCCCATGCTTCTTTTAATTGACCAGTACGACCCGCTTCCATGAGTTCATCAATACTTAAATCACGTTCTTCTACTTTATATCCCATATCTTTTAAAATATGTATAATAGAATCTCTTGTCACACCAGGTAAGACAGAACCTTCAAGCGCCGCTGTCACAACGGTATCACCAATAAGGAACATGACATTCATAGTTCCAACTTCTTCAACATATTTTCTATGAACACCATCTAACCAAAGAACCTGTGTATATCCGTTCTGTTCAGCTTTGACTTGTGCAGCAATGCTGGCAGCATAATTTCCACCACATTTTGTAAAACCAGTACCACCTTTGACCGCTCTGACAAATTCATCTTCAACCCAAATTTTCACTGGGTTTACACCTTCAGGATAATAAGCACCTACTGGTGAAAGAATGATGATGAAACGATAACTGTCAGCAGGATGTACCCCAACGCCTGGTTGAGAAGCATACATAAATGGACGAATATATAAAGATGTATCTGGTGCAGTTGGAATCCAATCTTGTTCAAATTTAACAATGGCTTCAACCGCTTCTACAAACATATCTTCAGGAAGTTCAGCCATACATAGACGTTTGTTAGAATTAATCATACGTTTTCCATTCATTTCTGGTCTGAAAAGTAAAATATCGCCATTTGGATTACGGTAAGCTTTTAATCCTTCAAATGTTTCTTGAGCATAGTGTAAAACCATTGTGGCTGGATCCATTGGGATGGGTCCATAAGGGACAATGCGTGCATCATGCCAACCTTGATCTTTATCCCAATCCATAATGAACATATGATCAGTAAAATATTTTCCAAAACCTAACTGATCTTGATTAGGTTTTTCTTTTAAAGTTTGTGCTTTTTCAATTCTTATTTCCATAAAAATCCCCCTTTTTGATTAAAGAAATTATACTCTTTTTTAAAGTTGTATACAATGTTTTTTTGAAATGAAATAATGAAAAAACGTTATATTTTCTATAATTCATAAATTTGTTTATAAAAAATTGTTATATTGGTATAAAATGGTGATGAACAACTTTAGTGAAAAGGACATTGAGTTGCAAGAAACAGAAAAATCATATATAATATTTTTGTTAACATTTTGAAAGGGAGTGTATTTGTGGAGTATATAACACTGATTGGAATCGTTATCATCGTTGTAGGATTTGCCTTAAAATTAGATGTTTTAGCGACCGTTATTATTTCAGGAATTGTGACTGGTTTAGTTTCTGGAATGAGTTTTATTGAAATATTAGAAATCTTAGGAAGTTCATTTGTTTCTAATCGTTTAATGTCAATTTTCTTAATTATTTTCCCAGTTATTGCGATTATCGAAAGATATGGTTTAAAAGAAAGAGCCGCATATTTAATTGGTAAAATAAAAAATGCATCGGCTGGAAAAGTCTTAGCGATTTACTCTGTTATTCGTACTATTGCTTCTGCATTAAATATTAGAATTGGTGGGGTAGTACAGTTTGTAAGACCATTAATTTATCCAATGGCTCAAGCAGCAGGTGAAAAAGTTAAAGGTGGAGAGTTAGATGAAAAAGAAGAAGAATCATTAAAAGGATTATCTTCTGCAGTAGAAAACTATGGAAACTTCTTTGCACAAAACTGTTTCCCAGCTGCCAGTGGTGTTGTTTTGATGTATGGAACAATGGCTGAAGCAGGATTTACAGAAGTGACTCTTGCATCCATTGCAACGGCTTCTATATATATTGCGGTTATTTCTGTAGCATTAACATTTGTTCAAGTCTTTTTATATGACAGAAAAATCAAGAAGGGAGGAAATAAATAATGTTAGACTTTTTAACAATCTATCTTCCTGAATTCTTCTATGTTTTATGTGCATTTGTAAGTTTTGATACTGCTTATCGTGCAACACGTAATAAAGAAGCAAAAGTAGGAACAACATTATTCTGGGCTTTATTAGGTGTCATTTTTATGTTAGGGAAATTACTTCCTAATGTTTTAATTGGAGCTATGCTTGTTGTTATGGGATGTTTAACAGCAACAAATCAGGTGAAAATGGGTGAATTTACAGAATCAACTCATGAATTCCGTCAACAAGCGAGTGAAAAAATAGGAAATAAAATCTTTATTCCTGCTGTTTCTATTGGGGTTATGGCTTTAATTTTATCTTTAATTCAATATAATGCTGAAACAGCACAAACATTTTTCTTGAAATTAAGTAATTTCTTTACTTTACAATTATTTTCATTTGGTAGCAGTGCAGGAAATCCAGCTGCATTAGATGGTGCCGTTATGACAGGAATTGCATGTCTTGTAGCACTTGTTTTAGCGATGATCATTTGTAAACCAAAATTATCTGAAACACGTAGTGATACATCACGTTTATTAATGCAAGTAGGAGCTTCTTGTTTATTACCACAGTTATTAGGAGCTTTAGGAAGTGTTTTCAATGAAGCAGGTGTTGGAGATGTTATTTCAAACATTATTTCAAGTGTTATCCCATCTGGTAATATTGTGATTGGTGTTATTGTTTATGTTTTAGGTATGGTTATCTTTACAATGATTATGGGTAATGCTTTTGCGGCATTTACCGTTATTACCATTGGTATTGGGATTCCATTTGTTATTAATCAAGGTGGAGATCCATCAATTGTAGCTGCTTTAGGTATGACAGCTGGATATTGTGGTACACTATTAACGCCAATGGCAGCAAACTTCAATATTGTTCCTTGTGCCGTTTTAGAAACAAAAGATCAAAAATGGGCTGTTATTAAATCACAGCTTCCAATGGCTATGATCATGATTGTTATTCATATTGTATTAATGCTTGTCTTAGCATTTTAGGAGGTTATAAAAGATGAAAATTTTAGTGACTGGTTTTGACCCATTTGGTGGAGATAAAATTAATCCCGCGATTGAATCTGTAAAATTATTGCCTGATGAAATTGCAGGAGCTCAGATTATAAAATTAGAAATTCCAACCATTTGTCATCAATCTTTAAAGGTCATTGATGAAGCAATTGCTAAATATGATCCAGATGTTGTTTTATCTATTGGTCAGGCTGGAGGACGTACAGCTATCACTGTTGAAAGAATTGGAATTAATATTGATGATTGCCGTATTCCTGATAATGCTGGGCAACAAATTATTGATGAACCTGTTTTTGAAGATGGACCTGCAGCTTATTTCTCTAATTTACCAATAAAGGCCATGGTTGCACGAATTTGTGAAAAGAATATACCAGCTGCAGTATCTAATACGGCAGGAACATTTGTATGCAATCATGTGTTATATGGAGTTAGACACATAATTGAAACGAAATATCCAGGGAAAAGAAGTGGATTTATACATATTCCATTTTTACCAGAACAAGTTATTGAAAGAGCAAACACTGCAAGCATGAGTTTATCAACTATAGTAGAAGGTTTATGCGCAGCTATTGAAGCTATTGTAGATACTAAAGAAGATTTAAAAGTAACAGGTGGAGCGACACATTAATGGCAAAAGTATTTGTATATGGAACTTTAAGACAAGGTATGTATAATTATGACATTTATTTAAAAGATCAAGCAACATATTGTGGTCATGGTTATATAAAAGGAAGTTTAATGACAATTATTGGTAAAATTTATCCTGCTTATTTATGTGAAGGTCAGGATATGATTTTTGGTGAAGTTTATGATGTTAATGATCAGACTTTAGCTCATCTTGATGAGTTAGAAAGTTATTTTGGTGAAGATTGTCAAAATAATGAATATAATAAAATCTATATGGATATTTTAGATAATGATGGAAAAGTCAAAGATCAAGCATATGTTTATGAGTTTAATATGGATAATCCTATGAATGTCAATCTTTTAGGTAAAGATATCCTAGAACATGATTATGTTCAATATATGCAAAAGAAAAAATTAAATTCACAAAATTTATTTGATGATGAAGATATGTTTTATTAAAGAGTGTTTATATTGAAACAAGTCTATTATAAATGTAAAAAACCACGTCTTTTGAATGAACTCTAAAAGTTCAATTCATGGCGTGGTTTTTACTATTCAATTATTTCTATTTGTAAAGACTTCATAACGTCAATACTTTTTTGATGAGTGATTTGATCACTGCTGGCACAACCTTTTAAATCTACACGTACGGGCGTGTCAGGTAAAGCTGATTTGACCATAATCGCATTCGATAAAACACAAATATGAGAAACAAGTCCAACTAAAGTAACACTTTCATATTCTTTATTTTTTAAATCATTAGCCATTTCTAAAGATGGAAATGTTTCTTTCTTATAGCAGGTACAATCACTTAATAATTCTTTCACTTTTCCATATAACTGCCATCCTGGTGTATTTTCTATACAATGGGCAATAGGAAGATGCAATCCTTCATAAGTCTGTAGATAATTTGTTTGATGTGTATCCATTGTATAGATAATATCATCATGATTTTGTTGGAATGTCTGAATTAAATGGACAATATGATTTTCTAGTTGAGGAGCTTCATCAAATCCTAAACTACCTGTCACAAAGTCATTTTGAAAATCAACAACAATTAATAATTTTTTCATGTTTTCACCTCAATATTATTTTACTGCTTGTTTGAAGCATGTCAATGATATTGAAAAAGATAATATTTTCATTGTTTAAAAAATGCGTTATAATGGGTAGGTAGATGAGGTGAGAGTATGACATTAGATCAGATGAGTCCTCAAACATTGGTACAGATTGTATCTGTTAATGGTAAAGGACTTTTGAGAAGACGCTTATTAGAAATGGGTTTAACACCCCATACATTAGTGAAAATCAGGAAAGTAGCACCTATGGGGGATCCAATAGAAGTTTATTTAAGAAGCTATGTTTTGACTTTGAGGAAAGAGGATGCTGCCTTGATTGAAGTGAGGGTGGTTGATGATGAGTAAAAAAATTGCTTTAATTGGTAATCAAAATTGTGGGAAGACAACATTATTTAATGCTTTGACTGGTTCTTCTCAGCATGTTGGGAATTTTCCTGGCGTTACTGTTGAACAAAAAACAGGATTCATAAAAAAACACAAAGATGAATTAGAATTAATAGATTTACCTGGTATTTATTCATTATCACCTTATACAGCTGAAGAAATCGTTTCTATTCGTTATTTATTGGAAGAAAAACCATGTTTAATTATTAACATTATTGATGCAACGAATATGGAACGAAATCTTTATTTAACAACTCAATTATTAGAATTAAATATTCCTATGATTCTGGTTTTAAATATGATGGATGAAGTGATTACGAGTGGTAATAGCATTGATATTGATGGCTTAAAGGAACGTTTAGAAATGGATATTGTTCCTATTTCAGCAAGTAAAAATGAAGGTATTGAAGATGTTATAACGGCTATTGAAAATAATTTAGATAAGCCATCACAACATATTGATATTTGTCATGGTGTTGTGCATAAAGCTATTCATTCTATATCACATATCGTTGAACAGAGTGCACAATCTTTACAGTTGCCTTTACGTTATTGTGTGACAAAGATTATCGAAGGTGATGATGAGATGTTTGATCAATTGCATATTGATCAGGGAGATCGTCATATTATTGAGCATATTTTACAGAAGATGGAAGAAGAAGCAGGAACAGACCGTGAGGCAGCACTTGTTGATATGCGTTATTCTTTTATTGAAGATGTATGTAAGCAAACTGTTTTTATAGAAAGTGAAACAAAAGAACAAATTCGTTCTGAGAAAATTGATCGTTTATTGACACATAAATATTTAGGAATTCCTATTTTTATTCTTATTATGTTGTTGATCTTTTATTTGACATTTTCACTTATTGGAGCACCATTACAAGATTTAATGGATTCTATTATTGGAGAATTTTCAAATATGATCATTCGCCTTCTAGAACAATATGATGTTGCTTTTTGGTTGCGTTCTTTAGTTGGAGATGGTATTTTGGCAGGTGTTGGAAGCGTATTATCATTTCTACCAGTGATTGTGATTTTGTTTTTCTTTTTATCAATGCTGGAAGATAGCGGTTATATGGCACGTGTTGCATTTGTCATGGATAAGGCGTTGAGAAAAATAGGATTATCAGGACGTTCTTTTGTACCTATGTTAATTGGTTTTGGATGCAGTGTTCCAGCTATTATGGCAACACGTACCTTATCCAGTGATCGAGATCGTAAGATGACAATTATTTTAACGCCATTTATGTCTTGTAGTGCGAAACTGCCTATTTATGGAATGATTATTGCGGCTTTCTTTCCTCATAAAGCAGCAATAGTCATGATAAGCATTTACTGTATTGGAATTTTAGTCGCTATTATTTCTGCTTTATTATTGAAAAATACGATATTTATTGGTGAACCTGTTCCATTTGTATTGGAGCTTCCAGCTTATCGTATTCCAACTTTAAAAAATGTCTATTTAAATGTTTTAGATAAAGCAAAGGATTTTATCCATAAAGCCTTTACTATCATTTTTATGGCTTCTATTGTGATATGGTTTTTACAAAGTTTTAGTTTTACTTTTGATTTTGTCACAGACAGTTCGCAAAGTATTTTAGCTGCAATCGGTTCATTTGTATCACCTATTTTTGCACCACTTGGTTTTAATGATTGGCGTGCTTCAACAGCTTTAATGACAGGTATTACTGCAAAAGAGTCAGTTGTTTCTACTTTAACTGTTTTAACACAATCTTCTTCAACAGCAGCTTTAAATCAAGCATTAATTGGCATTTTTACACCATTAAGTTCTTTTACATTTTTAGTTTTTACCGTTTTATATATGCCTTGTGTTGCTGCTTTTGCTGCAACAAAACGTGAATTACGTTCATGGCCTCAGGCAATTTTAACAGTCATGTTTCAAACCGGAATGGCATATCTGGTTGCGTTTGTTATCTATCAGTTAGGACAATTGCTATTATAGGAGGATAAAAAATGGAAGAAAATTATCAAACATTATTACGTATGAAAGAAAATCAGTTAATAAAGGCTTTTGAAAAAAATCAGATGTCATGTATGATTGTCAAGGATGAAAATGAATTAAAACAATATTTAAGAACTGTTTTAAAGGATCAAAAGAAAGTTGCTGTAGGAGGAAGTGTCACATTATCACAATTAGGAATTATTGATTTGATAAGGGAAAGTGATGTACAGTTTATAGATCGTTATGAAATGGGATTATCTCAAGAACAAGTGAAAGAACGTTTAAGAGAAGGGCTATTGGCAGATATATTTATTACAGGAACTAATGCTTTGACAATGGATGGATGTTTATATAATATAGATGGTACAGGGAATCGTGTAGCAGCAATGATCTTTGGTCCTAAAGATGTTTATGTTATTGCTGGAATAAATAAAATCTGTGCGAATGAACAGGAAGCGATTGAACATATACGTCAATATAGTGCACCAGCTAATGCTTTACGATTGCATAAGCATACACCTTGTACAAAGTTAGGACAATGTCAGGATTGTTTAAGTGATGAACGTATTTGCAGCAGTTACGTTAAACTTGCTTATCAGGGACAAAAAAATCGTATTCATGTCATTATTATTGAGGAAAATATAGGTTATTAGGTGAAGAGTTATGAAAAAAACAGGTATATTATTTCCTATTTCAGCATTGCCTAGTGCATATGGAGTAGGAGATTTTGGTCAAAATGCATTTCAATTTATTGATAAAATAGCCGCAGCACATCTTGAAATTTGGCAGATACTGCCATTAAATCCATTAGGATATGGTCATTCCCCATATCAGCCTTTATCAAGTCATGCTGGTGATGAAATTTATTTAGATATCGAAGCTTTTATTGAAGCAGGGTTATTATATCCTGATGAAGTTCACATTGATAATCAACAGAGTTTATATGTAGATTATGCAAAGGTAAGAAAACAAAAACAAGCATATTTTCGTTTGGCATTTTCACGTTTTCACGGTGATCAGCAATATCAGGAATTTGTTGAAAAAAATAAGTCATGGCTTTATTCATATGCTATTTTTAGAGTTTTTAAATCACATCATCATGAACGTTCATGGGTTGAATGGCCAGAAGAATATAAAAATTATCAACATGATCAATCTTTTTCATTATTGCCGTTTACTAAGGATATTGATTATCAAATTTTCTTACAGTATTTCTTTTTCTTACAGTGGCAACAACTCAGAGATTATGCGCACCAAAAAAATATTGAAATTATTGGAGATATGCCTATTTATGTAGGATTAGATTCGGCAGATGTTTGGCAAAATAGAGAATGCTTTTTACTAGAAGAAGATGGGACACCTTCATTTGTAGCAGGTGTACCTCCTGATTATTTTAGTAAATTTGGACAACGTTGGGGAAATCCTATTTATAATTGGGATTATTTAAAACAACATCATTATGCTTTTTGGGTTGAGCGTATGAAAGCGAGTCAACAAATGTATGATCGTGTCAGAATTGATCATTTCAGGGGATTTGATACGTATTGGAAAATTCCAGCGAGTGAACCGACTGCAGTTATTGGAGAGTGGGTTGAAGGACCAAGTTATGATTTATTTGATACTCTGTATTCATCAATTGATCATTTATCTATTTTAGCTGAAGATTTGGGTGATTTGCGTGATGAAGTTTATCAATTAAGAGATTACTATCATCTTAAAGGAATGTATGTTTTTCAGTTCCATTATGCCTATGATTTTGATTTTTCAAAAGTTGTTGTTTATAGTGGAACACATGATAATGATACTTTAGTTGGATGGCTCAATACTTTAGATGAAGATGAATATAAAAAATTAGAAGAACTATTACAAGATTATTCACAAAAACATATGTATCAGAAAATCTTAAATTATTGTTTAGATTTAGATGCCAAAGAAGTTATTATTCCATTTTGGGATTTGATGGGCAAAGATACATCTTGTCGCTTTAATGTACCAGGGAAAATTGGTTCTCCTAACTGGGAATATCATTTAACAGATTTTCAGGAATTTGATGTCTATTTAGAACAGTTCTCTCATATGATAAAAGAGAGCAAAAGGGGAGATTAATTTTGAAAAAAGCAATTGTTTTCGCTGGAGGAGGAGCCAAGGGTGCTTATGAAGCTGGGTTTATAAAAGCTATTCATGAAGCGCAAATGGATTATCAGATAGTAACGGGAACATCTATAGGAGCTTTAAATGCCTGTTTGTTAGCGCAAAAGGATATAGATGTTCTTTTGCATTTATGGGAAAATATTGAAGAAAAAGATGTTTTTGAAGGGGGCTTACCAGATTTGAGTTTTGATTTTGATCATATGCTTGATCAATCACATCTGGTTATTTCATTTTTTAAGAATTATATGAAAGAAAAAGGTGCTGATATTACACCTTTAAAACATTTGATACGCCAGTTATTAAATGAAGATAAACTTCTTCAATCATCAATTGATTTTGGATTATGTACAGTACAATTTCCATCACTCAAACCCTTGTATATAACAAAAGAAGAAATGCCACGTCAACATATTTATGATTATTTATTAGCCAGTGCCTCTTGTTTTCCATTGTTTCCTATTCATCGCTTTCAAGATCAGGCGTATATTGATGGAGGATATTATGATAACGTTCCCATTGATTTAGCTTTAGCTATGGGAGCAGATGAAGTATTAGTCATTGATATGAGTTATCCTGTTAAGCATTCCCATTATTTGCATCGTCCTCATATTCATTATACGTATCCAACTGTTGAACTCAGTGGATTTATGGATTTTTCTAAAGAATCTATTCAACGTTCACTACGTTTAGGATATCAGCAGGGTCAAAAAGCAATGAACAAGTATGTTGGTCATAAATATACATTTTTACCATTTCAAACTGTCTTATTTGAAAAAACTTATCAAAATATTTTATTGACAGAAAGATATATACGTCAATATACAAAAAGTAGTAGTCAAGATCATCTTTATCAGCAGTTTCTAGAGGCACATTTTCAAGAGCCTTTACAAAAAGAAGATTATTTATATATTTTACTCGATTGGATCTGTGAAATTTTAGGACGTGATGAGAGTTATGTTTATCAGTTTGACATATTCGTTCATGATTTACTGCAAGATTTTCAAGAATATCTGCAAAAAGATTTTTCTGTTTTATTAAATGGTGATTTGCACATTCTTAAACATATGAATAATAAAGGAATTGTAGGCATCATTCTACATTTTCTGCTTTATCCTGAACATGATAAAATTGGAAATGAAAGATTGATGACATTATTTGATAAACAATATGTTATAGCTCAATTGATTAAAATGATATATATAGAAGAAAAACAAGGTTCATTATAAACCTTGTTTTTCATATAAATTCTTTTTTGTTTTATCATAAATGATTTTAAGACCTTTAAATGTAAGATCAGCATCATAAATATCAATGAAATCTGTTTCTTTAGCAATCATTCTTCCTAAACCACCAGTTGAAATGACTTTCATATCTTGTTGATATTCTTTTTTGATTTGTTTAATCAAATATTCCGTTTGTCCGATATATCCAAAGAAGACCCCAGCCTGCATACTTTTGATAGTATTTTTAGCAATCACTCGTTCTGGTTTTTGAATTTCAATTTCAGGAAGTTTAGCTGCCTGAGAAGACAATGCATTTGCACAAATGCCTATTCCTGGAGCAGTTGCTCCACCTAAAAACTCTCCTTTTTCACTCACAACATCATAAGTTGTAGCAGTCCCAAAATCAATAACGAGGCAAGGACCACCATAAGTATAATAAGCACCAGCGGCATCAACCAGACGGTCAGCACCTAAAGTTGAAGGATTATCAATACGAATATCAATACCAGTTTTGACACCTGGGCCAATAAAGATAGGATTTTTATGTAAATATTTTTTGATACAGTTAGTAAATGAATAGTTGATTTTTGGTACAACACTACTAATAATAATATCTTGAATATCATCAGCAGATATTGAAGAAGCGCTCAAAAAAGATAATAACATAAATCCATATTCATCAGACGTTCTTTGGAATTTTGTTGTTAAACGATAAGTTCCAATTAACTGATCTTGATGATAGATTCCCATTGTAATATTTGTATTTCCAATATCAATAACAATTAACATTTTTCTTCCTCCAGCTTTTTCATTTGATTTAAGATAATGTAAGCTAATTCCTGTTTAGACATCTTTTGATAATCTGTGACATCTTGCTGTGTTAAAATACTGACGACATTGGTATCTCCCTGAAAACCTGCGCCATCTGTTTTTAAATGATTAGCCACAATCATATCGCAGTTTTTCTTTTGTAGCTTCATTTGAGCATTTTCAATAAGATGACTTGTTTCCATCGCAAAACCACAAATCACCTGAGATGCTAAACGTCTTTTCCCAATTTCTAATAATATATCTTTGTTTTTATGAAGTTCCAATGTGAGTGTATCAGTATGCTTTTTGATTTTCTCATCGGCTATTTCATTGCAGGCATAGTCACCCACAGCAGCAGACATAATCATATAATCATATTCTTTAACACACTGAATGATTTGATGATACATATCGTTTGCACTGATCACATCAATAACATTGACTCCATGTGGCTTTTTGAGATGCGTAGGTCCACTGACAAGCGTAACATTGGCCCCTAATTGGAAAGCAGCTTTCGCAAGCGCATAGCCCATTTTACCACTTGAGTGATTGGTAATAAAACGAACAGGATCCAGACTTTCCTGTGTAGGTCCAGCACTGATTAATATGTTTTTACCTGAAAGTGTTTTTGGTGCTAACATATAATCAATCATTTCTAATAAAGTGTCTTCATCTGCCAGTTTTCCATTTCCTGTATCACCACAGGCTAATAATCCTGAGATAGGTTCTACAAAAACAACACCTGTTTCTTTTAATAACTGCATGTTCTTTTGTGTGATAGGATTTTCATACATATGAACATTCATTGCAGGCGCAATAAGTTTTGGACATGTGGCAGCTAAAAAAGCACTTGTTAGCATATTATCAGCCATACCATATGCCAGTTTTGCAATCGTATGAGCACTGGCAGGGACAACCATAAATAAGTCAGCATCTTTGACAATATCTACGTGAGTAATGATAGCTGGATTTTCATCATCAAATGTATCCACATAGACTTTACGTTTTGTCAGCGACTGAATACAAACAGGAGTCACAAAACGTGTAGCACTTTCACTCATCATGACTTCAATCTGATATCCCTGTTTCACTAAATCACTAATGAGCTGTATGCTTTTAAAAGCCGCAACACTTCCTGTAATACCAATAATTATTTTTTTTGACATTTTTTCACCTTATTTCTTAATTTGAATTAAAATACGTGAAACAATAACAGAAATAATTGTTCCAACGATAGCTTCTAACAAACCAGTTGTCGCAATGATCGTGAGAAGATAGGGCATCAATTTTGAAAATGTCATGCCTAAAGCTGAAGCATATTGATTTCCAAAGAAAAGATAAATACCACCCAATACAAGAATTGTATTTGTCATTGCACCTAAAAAAGAACCTAGACTCATTGCTAATATAGGATGTTTTTTCCATTTTTCATAAATCATTCCAGCAACATATCCAATACAGACCCTAGGAATGATCGCAATCACTAAACTCCAAAATGAGCCACTTATAAATGGTGAGAAAACAAAAGATGTAATGGTTGGCTGAATTGTATTTATAAATAGACTTGATAAGCCAAAAACCAGACCAACTTGAGCACCTTTATTTTTCCCTAAGACAATTCCTGCAATAATAACAGGAATATGCAAAGTTGTGGCACGTAATGGACCAATAGGAATAAAACCTAGAAAAGGAACCATAACCATTAAAATTTCAATGGCAATAAAAAGCGACATGAATGCAAGATTCTTAGTTTTTTGTTTATTCATTTGTACCTCCACTGTCATTTCTATCATAGAATACGACGTTTTCATAAGTTTAAAAAAGAAAAGTTAGTGCTTGATAAAAGTCACTACTGACGATATTCTTTTTTCATTTCACATTATACATGGTTATCTTCTTAAAAGCAATGTATAATATTATTAATAATAATTACTATTATTAAAAAAGTTCTTGCTTTATTATTTTTAAGGTGTATAATGAAGTTAGATGAATAAGGAGGAAAAAGAAAATGTCAAAATGGATTTGTAAAATTTGTGGATATGTTCATGAAGGAGAAACAGCTCCAGAACAATGTCCAATCTGTAAAGCTCCAGCAAGTCAATTTGAAAAAGTTGAAGAAGAAAAGAAATCTAAATATGCTGGAACAAAAACTGAAAAGAATTTAATGGAAGCTTTTGCAGGTGAATCTCAAGCAAGAAATAAATATACTTATTTTGCTGAAATGGCAAGAAAAGAAGGTTTAGAACAAATTGCTGCTATTTTTGAAGAAACAGCTAACCAGGAAAAACAACATGCAAAAATGTGGTTTGCGGAATTCCATGGTATTGGTTCAACTGATCAAAACTTAGAAGATGCTGCTGCTGGAGAAAATGAAGAATGGACTGATATGTACAAACGTATGGCTCAAGAAGCAAGAGAAGAAGGTTTTGAAGAATTAGCTATTAAGTTTGAAAATGTCGGTAAAGTTGAAAGATCACATGAAGCACGCTATTTAAGATTATTAAAAAATTATAAAGAAGGAAAAACATTCAAAGGAGATGCTCCAAAAGGATGGAAATGTAGACAATGTGGTTTCATTTATGAAGGAGAAGAAGCTCCTGAAAGATGTCCAACATGTGGTTATCCAAAAGCATATTTCGAAAGAATGACTGAAAATTATTAATCTAATCTGGTAAGTGATGAGAATTTCTCATCACTTTTTGTTTCTATTGCGACTTCATACTATGTCATATATAATAGGATACGTAAAGCAATGGTTTTTAAAGAAGGTGAAAGTGATATGTTAAAAAATCAATTTGTCAACAATTATTTTGATGATGGTTTGCTTTTCAAAGAAGATTTTGTTGTTAAGGGAAGACAAATGCCAGTCTTTTTAGAGGTGTTTTTATGAATCCATATATGCATACATATACAGGTAAAAAAATTAATCCTCTTGCATTTACAAAAGATGATATAGATATCAAAGACATTGCGCATGCATTAAGCTTATTATGTCGTGGTGGCGGTCATTTAAAAATGTTTTATTCTGTAGCACAACATAGTCTTAACTGTGCTCAAGAAGCATTTCTTCGATATCAGGATTCTCGTTTATCACTGGCCTGTTTATTACATGATGCCAGTGAAGCTTATATATCAGATATTATCAGACCACTTAAACAGCATTTAAAGCTTTATGAGGATATTGAAAGTCAATGGATGAAAGTTATTTTTGAAAAGTATAAACTTTCAGAATTAAAAGACGAAGACCTTTTAAAAATCAAAAGAATAGATGATGATATGTTAGCTTATGAATTATATACATTGATGGAGCATCAATCAAAGCCGACTTGTTTATTAAAAAGTCAACCATGTTTTGCAGAAAGACATCACCATGATGTTGAAAAAGAATTCTTAGAATTATTTGAAAGATTATCAAATATAAAATAAACAGCTAATGAAATCAAATCATTAGCTGTTTTTCGTAGACTTGATTAAAGGACGATGTCCTAAACCAACTTTATTTTTCAATGTCATAAACATAATGAAGCATCCAATCAAAGTCAATCCACATACAAAGATAAGCATACTATTTAAACCTAAACTATCTTGTAATATACCACCAAAGATATTTCCTATGGATGATCCTAATCCTGTTGACATCATCGCAATCATTGTTTGTCCCATCATTTGATCACTTTCATCAAGATGATCATTGACATAATAAGTGATGGTTGCAGTAAAGAGTCCAAAAGATAATCCCTGGAACATCATACCTATTAATAAGACAATCAAATGAGGTGCTAAACAGATTGTCAGATTACGCAAAACATAGAAGAAAGCACTCGCTAAAAGTAATGTTTCAGAACGGTATTTTTTTAATAAACGATAAGTGATGGACATAATTGGCATTTCACTGGCAGCCATACAAAAGACGGCAATTCCATATAATGAAGTGTTTCCACCAAGATTTTTAACAATATTAATTAAATAAGTTGATAAGGCTGTTGAAGCAGCATACATAAATGTAAAAGCTACAAGAATGAAGAAAAATATACGATATTTTTTAATAACAGAGAATATATTTTCCTGGTTTTTTGTCGTTGTTTCTTCTTGAATTTGATAGGGTGGCATTGTATAAAGAAGAATTAATAAAGCGATACTGGCAATTGTGTAGACAAAAGCAATGACTGTTGGATTAAAAAAATCAATCAGCTGACCAACAATAATAGCTCCCGCAGCATAAGAGATAGAGCCTAGTCCTCTAGCTAAACCAAAATTGATATATTGACCATCTTTTAAGTAATTCATACATATTGTAGAAAATAGAGGAACCATTGCAGCAATCAGACTTAATAGGAAAACATATAAAATCATAATGAGAAAAATAGGTGAAGTGATGATTGTTAAGACAGTAAAGATCACAATCATAATCAGGTATAGGGTGAAAATCAGTTTGTTAATAGATAAACCTTTGATGCGTGATAAAAGGGATGAGATAAATGGAGATAAAAAGATGGACAAAATAGCTCCACCACCTGTCACTATCCCAATATCCGTATTGGATAAACCACGGTATTGTAAAAATATAGCCACATAACCATAAATAGCTAAATAGGATAACCAGAAAAGAATTTGTAATCCATTATATTTCATTTGTAAAGATTTCATTGATTCACCCTCCATAACTTTTGTTTTTTTCAATCATAACAAAAAAAGTATTGAAACATGCTTTTTTTCATATTATGAAATTACTTTATTTCATCACTCACTGGACTAGATAAGGGATGACGAAAATCATTCTTTTTATCATAACTAATTTTATTTTGAATATTCTGTTCATAGTCTTTTTGAAAAATACAAGAGAAAATGACATTAAAGAGATATTCAATAGAAATTTGTGAAGCAAAAGGAGCTATTTTCGTAAAAATCTTTTCTCTAGAACCAATATTTAAAATATAATCTGCATAATGAGATAAACGGTTATCACCAATCGATGTTAAAACAATGATGGGTGTATTGTTTTCTTTTAAGGTTTGAGCAATCTGAATATTTTCATTGGTTTCTCCTGAATAAGAAATAATCATCGCAATACGTGAGGAATTGGAATTATAGGACATAAAGACCTGTTCACCATGTAAAATTCTTAAATTGACATCTCTGGAAATACGCATCATCTTATGTTGAAAACTCATAGCGGCTAATAAGGAATTACCAGAACCATAAATATCAATATGCTGATGGGGATATAATAAATCAACAATCTTATTTAATTCAGTAAAATCAATAAGTTTAATTGTATCTGCAATGACTTCCTGATAAAGAGAAGATAACTTATGACAAATCATTGGATAGCTGTCATCTTTAGAAAAAGGAAAATTGACATCAATACGATCAGTATGATGCAAATCATATTGTAATTCAGCAGAATATTTGATTTTAAAATCATTATAACCTTCTAAACCTATTTTTTTACAGAGTCTGACAATGGTCGCAGGAGAAGTATATGTTTCTTTTGCCAGTTCTTTGACTGACATGCTTAAAACTTCTTCACCATGATTTAAAATGTATTTTGCAATTTGTTTTTCTGATTGAGAGAATTCCAGTTCAAATTCTAATTGTGTCATTATACTCATTTTTATCACCAATCCTAGTATACCATGAAACTTTGTTTCATAGAAGTGATGATTTTCACTCTTATTATGAAAAATGATGTTTGTTATATTTTTGAAGTATTTTACGATGCTTTGTGTTAGAATAGAATCAGTATTGATGAATGGATGAAAGGAGATTCATAATGGATATCAAAGAAGCAGTAGAAAAACGACATAGTGTTCGTCAATATTTAGATAAACCCATTGATGATGAAAAAACACAAATATTAGAAAAACAAATTGAAAAATGTAATCAGGAGGGTCATTTAAACATTCAGCTGATTCTCAATGAACCGCGTGCTTTTCAAAGTCAGCTGGCTCATTATGGTAAGTTTAAGGGTGTTCAACATTATATTGCTTTAATTGGTAAGAAGAATAGTCCTGATTTACAGGAAAAATGTGGCTATTATGGAGAGCATCTTGTTTTATTAGCACAACAGCTTGGTTTAAATACATGTTGGGTGGCTTTAACTTATAAAAAAATTCCAGAAGTGCTTCATCTTGATTCTGATGAGAAAATAGTAGCTGTGATTTCAATTGGTTATGGTGAAAATCAAGGAGTGGCTAGACGAAGCAAAGATATGAAAGATGTTATAGAAACAGAGGAAAATCTTCCACAATGGTTTTATGAAGGCATTCGTTATGCATTATTGGCACCAACTGCTATGAATCAACAGAAATTTAAGTTTGCTTTTGAAAATGGAAAAGTGAAAGTGAAAAGAGGAATAGGTTTTTATACAAAATTAGATTTAGGTATTGTGAAATATCATTTTGAAATAGGTGCAGGAAAAAATCATTTTCAATGGGACACTGAAGATGATAAAAGATAGGTGATTAAAATGGCAGATAAAATATTAGTTGTAGATGATGAAAAAGAAATTGCAGATCTTTTGGAATTTTATTTATGTAATGAAGGGTTTGAAGTTTATAAATTTTATAATGGACAGGATGCGATCAGGTGCATTGAAAAAGAAGAAATTGATATCGCTGTTTTAGATGTGATGTTACCTGATATTGATGGTTTTCAAATCTGTCAGAAAATTAGAGAACATTATTTTTTCCCAATTATTATGTTAACAGCTAAAGTAGAAGACATGGATAAAATTATGGGGTTAACATTAGGTGCGGATGACTATATTACAAAACCATTTAATCCTTTAGAAGTTGTGGCTCGAGTGAAAACACAACTCAGACGTTATAAAAGATATAATGCAACGACACAGCCTCAAGACATTTTAGAATATGATATTAGAGGGCTGGTTATTAATAAAGAAACACATAAGTGTTATTTATATAATGAATTATTGGATTTGACACCAATTGAATTTGAAATTTTATGGTATTTATGTTCAAAGCAGGGCAAAGTTGTATCGAGTGAAGAATTGTTTGAAGCAGTATGGAAAGAAAAATACATTGATAACAATAATACAGTCATGGCACATATTGCCAGATTAAGAGAAAAACTCAAGGAGTCAACAAAAAAACCTAAATTTATTAAAACGGTTTGGGGAGTGGGGTATCAAATTGAAAAGTAAAAATGAGTTATTAAAAAAAGCAATGTTACGAATTATTGGATTTGCCATTATTTATACCTGTGTTTTGTTTGTCATTATTTTGATTGCCTGGAATTTGGCTTCACAAATCACATGGTATGCATCAGATCCTTTGTATCGTTTTCTATTGTTTATTCAGGATGGACTTGTTATTTTCTTACCCATCTTATTAATTATTGGTTATCTGGTAATTGTCTTTTTTGAATTAAGGAAACCCTATGCTTATTTAGAAGATGTGATTCAAGGTGTTCAAAATATTAATGATCGTCATTTACATCTGATTCATTTGGAACATGATGAATTAAGAGATGTCAATGATTTATTAAATCAGACAAAAGCAGATATTGAACTCAATGAACAGGCTGCCAAAATGGCTGAACAGAAGAAAAATGATTTGATTGTTTATTTGGCCCACGATTTAAAAACGCCTTTAACTTCTATGATTGGTTATTTAACAATTTTAAAAGATGAAAAAGATATTCCTCAACAATCCCATGATCATTATGTTGAGATAGCTTTGGATAAGGCAGAAAGATTAGAAGATTTAATTAATGAATTTTTTGAAATTACACGTTTCAATCTGACACAACAGGCTTTAGAGCTTTCGCGTATTGATATCGTGAGATTATTAGAACAATTGATATATGAATTTAAACCCATGTTCAAGGATAAGAACTTACAATGTGAACTGGATGCTCCACGTTTACTGGAAATGAAATGTGATGTTCAAAAAATGCAAAGAGTTTTTGATAACCTTTTAAAAAATGCAGTGAATTATAGCTTTGAAAATACAGTCATTCATATAACTCTTTTGCAAAGTGAAAAAGGTTATGAGTTTACTTTTGAAAATCAGGGAAATACAATTCCTCAAGCAAAGCTTGATCATATCTTTGAACAATTTTATCGACTGGATAGTTCACGTGCTTCTCATACGGGTGGTGCAGGTTTAGGACTTTCTATTTCTAAAGCGATTATTGAACAGCATCATGGTCAGATTCAGGTGGAAAGCTATGATGAAAAAATCATTTTTAAAGTCTTGATCCCTTTATTGTAAGAAAATTGTAAGATTTTATTAATAGAATGATAAGAAGATTATATTGAAATATTAAAAAAGAGCATTTGTTATTTTGATAAACTGAAGTTGTCAAAATAAAAATGCTTTTTTTAATGGAGGGAAATAAGATGAAAAAAGTGGCAATTCTTTTTGGTGGGAAATCGACAGAATATAGTGTTTCATTAGAGTCAGCTTATTCTGTTTTATCTCATCTTGATTTACATAAGTTTGAAGTTTACATGATTGGTATTAATCAAAAAGGAGAGTGGAAACATTTTGAAGGGGATATCTCTTTGATTAAAGATGATAAGTGGGATCATGAATATTTAAATCCTGTTACTATATCATTAAATCCGCATCAAAAATGTTTACTAGAAATACGCAATCAAAAAGTTGAAGAAGTGAAAGTCGATGCGATTTTTCCTATTTTACATGGTAAAAATGGAGAAGATGGAAGTGTACAGGGACTAATTCAAATCACTGGTATTCCACTTGTTGGATGTGATGTATTGTCATCGGCTTTGTGTATGGATAAATATCGTGCACATGAATTAGTGAAAGCACATGGCATTGAAGTGCCTAGCTGTGTTTATTTACAGCATCAACAGGATTATCCAAATAAGAAACCAGATATCATGGGTTTACAGTTACCTGTTTATGTGAAACCTGTGAAATCTGGATCATCACTAGGTATGTGTCGTTTAGAAAGTTTTGATCATCTTGATCAGGCTGTTTTTGAAGCGTTCCAATATGATGATTGTGTTTTAATAGAAGAGGAAGTCAAAGGCTTTGAAGTAGGATGTGCTGTTATGGGATGCAAGACTTTAAAAACAGGACGTGTTGATGAAATTGAATTGTCCTCAGGTTTCTTTAACTTTCAAGAAAAATATACACTCAAAACATCTCAAATTCATGTTCCAGCACGTATTTCATCTTCTTTAGAGTTTCAAATTCAAGAAACGGCTAAAGAAATTTATCGCATTTTAGGATGCCAAATATTTGCAAGAGTGGATATGTTTTTGACACCGGATCATCATATTGTTTTTAATGAAGTCAATACAATACCAGGATTTACAGCCCATAGTCGATATCCTATGATGATGGAAAAAAACGGTTTATCTTTTCAGACATTATTAACACAATTGATTGAAATGGGGATTCAGCATGCAAATCAAAACACTTTATAAAAAAGATATTCATCAGGGCTCACTAATCCTTGTCAATCAACATTATCCATTTTCCTTTTCTCATATCAATCTTTGCTTCTTTCAAGATACAGTCCATCAAATACAAATGGATGCTTCTAGACTTCTTCACCAATGTTTAAATCATCTTCATATTCAAGATGAAATCATTGTGGCCAGTGCTTATCGCTCTGCTTTAGAACAAAAACAGCTTTATCAGGAATCTTTAAAAAAACATGGTCAGGAATTTACACAAAAATATGTTGCAAAGGCTCATCATAGTGAACATGAAACAGGTTTGGCTATTGATCTGGCACTTAATAAGGATGATATTGATGAGATTTGTCCGGATTTTCCTGAACAAGGCATTTGTCAAAAGTTTCGCCATGTTTGTGGTGATTTTGGTTTTATAGAAAGATATCAAAAAGATAAAGAAAAGATGACAGGAATCAGTGGTGAAGCATGGCATTTTCGTTATGTTGGATTTCCACATTCCTTGATTATGAACGATCACCACTTTTGTTTAGAAGAATATCATGATTTTTTGAAATGTTATTCCATTTATCATCCCTATGTTTATGTTGTCGGACAAAGAGTATTTGAAATCTTTTATGTACCCATGATCAAAGACCAGATAACAATAGCTTTACGAAATGATGATATTTATCAGGTATCAGGTAATAACATGGATGGTTTCATTGTGACAGTATGGAGGAGAAGCTTATGAAAAAAGGTTATCCTTGTATTGATATAGGGCGAATCATTGCAGCTGTTTTCGTAATAGCTATTCATATTTATCCATTTTTACAAATCAATCCAACTATGGAATTGATTGTCACACGTACCATTGGAAGGTTAGCTGTCCCATTTTTCTTTATGGTGACATCGTTCTTTCTTTTTAAAGATGGCTATCCTACACAGGAACATATAAAAAAGACAATTTTTTCATTGTTGAAATGGTATGGAATTGCGATTGTGATTTATATTCCACTCATGATTTATAATCATTATTTTTCTCAGGAACATCTTGTGATAGCTATTATCAAAGATATATTTATTGATGGACCATTTTATCATTTATGGTATTTTCCAGCTACCATCATTGGATTGATTATCGTTTTATTGTTAATCAAATACTGTTTTAACTATGCATGGTTTATAGTTATAGGTTTATATGTTATAGGGGTGTTTGGTGATGGTTATTTGAGTATGATCAGTCAGATTGATATTTTTCATCATTTCTATACATACATATTTCAATATATGGATTATACACGAAATGGATTTTTCTTTGCGCCACTCTTTATCATGTTGGGTGCTCAGATAGCGAGACAGAAATATCATTTTAAGCATCATCTTCATATAATTTTACTATTGCTGAGTTTGTGTATGATGATAGGAGAATCTTTGATTTTACATACTTTTTATACATTAAGACATGATGCTATGTATTTCAGTTTACCTGTTGTTTCCTACTTATTATTTTCATTTTTAATAACGTTTCAAGGTTGTCGATATATCAGTCTTAAAAATATATCATTATGGGTCTATGTCATACATCCATGGATGATTGTTGTGGTGAGAATGATAGGTAAATGGAGTGGACAGATGGCTTTCATTGAGAATAATTTTATACAATTTCTTATGGTTGTTTTATTTTCGTTTTGTTTTGGATTTATCATGAATGTTCTTATAAAAAGAAAGGGGAATATTGATGAGAAACAACATGTTTGATTGTCAAAGAAGCTGGTTAGAAATAGATTTATCAGCTTTAAGACATAATGTGAAAGAAATTTGTACAATGCTTTCTTGTCCAGAACAATTCATGGCTGTTGTCAAAGCGGATGCTTATGGACATGGAGCTGTTCGTATTTCCAAAGAACTGAATCGAATGGGGATACATCATTTTGCGGTTGCGACATTGGCAGAAGCTATTGAATTAAGAGACAATCATATTGAGGGTGACATCTTGATTTTAGGATATACCGATCCTTGTCATGTTAAAGAATTACGAGATTATGATTTGACGCAGACAGTTATATGCGAAGATTATGCCAAGCTTTTAGAAAAGCAAAAAATAGATGTGAAAGTTCATGTGGCTATTGATACTGGTATGCACCGTTTAGGAGAAAGTGATATCAAAAAAGTCAAAGCTATTTATCAATCTCGTTATTTACATGTGACAGGTCTTTTTTCACATCTTTGTGTCTGTGATGAAACGACAAAGGAAAGTCAAAAATATACATATCAACAAATTGAAGAATTCATGACATTCATTCAAAATCTTAAAAAAGAGCATTATTCAATAGGAAAGGTTCATCTTTTAAGCAGTTATGGTTTATTAAATTATTCAACATATAGTTTTGATTATGTTCGAATGGGAATCTTATTATATGGTGTTGATTCTTCATTGCCTAAGCAAAGTCAATTATCTTTAAAACCTGTTTTATCATTAAAATCAAAAATCATTTTAGTCAGAGATATTCAATCAGGCGATTCTATTGGTTATGGAAGAACATTTATAACATCAAAACCCATGAAAATTGCCACTGTTCCTATTGGTTATGCTGATGGATTACCTAGAGCCTTATCTAATCGTGGAAAAGTGATTGTTCGAGGACAATTTGCACCGATAGTGGGTCGTATTTGCATGGATCAGATGATGATTGATGTGACAGATGTTGAAAATATTCAGGAAAATGATGTTGTAACTATTATAGGTAAGAATCAGGTTTGTCAAAATGTAGAAACAATTGCAATGCAAACAAATACGATTTCTAACGAAATTTTAAGTCGTATAGGATATCGTCTGCCTAAAATATATAAATACGAATAATTATGAAACAAAGTTTCATATGACAATGCATTTTTTATATAATTATGAAACTAATTTATAAAGTTATGAAAAGATATTTACTCATATGTCAATATCTTTTAAAATGAGAATATAAGAGAAAAAGGAGGACTTTATAAGTGGAAAAGAAAATGCCAAAAGATTTTTATTGGGGTGGTTCTGTATCATCATTCCAAACTGAAGGAGCAAGAAATGAAGGAGGAAAAGGTGTTTGTATTTATGATGTTAGACCAATGAATCCTGAATTTTCAGATTGGAATGTTGCGATTGATGAATATCATCGTTATGATGAAGATATTGCATTAATGAAAGAAATGGGATTTAATTTCTATCGTTTTTCTATTTGCTGGTCAAGAATTATTCCTAATGGAACTTTAGATGAACCTGTTAATGAAGAAGGTGTGAAGTTCTATAGTGATTTAATTGATAAGTTATTGGCAGCAGGTATTGAACCAATGATTACATTAGTTCATTTTGATATGCCTTACCATCTTGTTAAAAATTATAATGGTTTTGCATCTCGTTATGTTGTAGATTGCTTTGAAAGATATGCAAGAGTATGTATTGAAAGATTTGGAGATCGTGTAAAACATTGGATGAGTTTCAATGAACAAAATTTGCATGGTCAAATGTTAAGAGTTTCTAATGCTGAAGAAATTCCTGAAGGTGTAAGTGAACCAAAACATTTATATCAAGTTAACCATAATGTCTTTATTGCACATTGTAAAGCTGTTAAAGCATTAAGAGAATTACAACCAGATGCTAAATTCTGTGGTATGGCTGCTGTTACAAATATTTATCCATACACAAATACACCTAAAAACAACTTATTTGCATGGCAAGCTTATCAATATATGAATGGTTTCCATGTTGATGTTTTTGCAAAAGGAAAATATCCAGATTATATGGTAGCTTATCTTGAAAATAGAGGATGGATGCCTCATTTTGAAGAAGGCGATGAAGAATTATTAAAATACACTGTTGATTATATTGCATTCAGTTATTATCGTTCTAATACAGTGACTGAAGGTGAATTTGACTTAGAAAGACCATATCATGAAGTTGTTGGTGAACATATGATTAAAAATCCTCATTGTGAAGCTAATGAATGGGGATGGGAAATTGACCCAATTGGATTTAGATGGACATTAAATGATTTACATACACGTTCTGATTTACCAGTATTCGTTCTTGAAAATGGTATTGGATGGCGTGAAGATATGACTCAAGAAGAAGTAGATGCAATGCTTGCAGCAGGTAAAACAATCGAAGATGATTATCGTATCAACTATCATAGAGATCATATTAAAGAAATGGAAAATGCAATGTTTGAAGATGGTGTTCCTTGTTTAGGATATATTACTTGGGGACCAATTGATATTTTAGCAAGTATGTGTAATATGGATAAACGTTATGGATTTGTTTATGTTAACAGAACAAACAAAGATATCAGAGATTTAAAACGTATTCCTAAAAAATCATTCTATTGGGTTGCTAAAGCATTTAAATCTAATGGTGAAGATTTAGATTAAAAATTTTGATTTTAGAATAAAAATGAAGTTTATAAAATAACGGTATAGTTATATGAAGCTATGCCGTTTTTTTTGCTTTTTTATAATAATCTATATTGTTTGGCTTTTGTAAAAATAATTTTAAGAAAATGGTCACACAGGAAGTCACACAACGATTGAATTTATTATTCGCATTACATAAAGTAGACTTTTTGATTCATTATTTCATTTTCAAAAGGCCTTCATTTATTATAGTTTTTTAGGCATTTTCTCTCAGATTTTATTTTCTCTCAGATTTTATTATAATTTTACAGAACGTAAAAGTCTACTTTATCGTTCTTTTTGATGGAATGAAAGGAAGATAGCAATGTCATTTGTTACAAAAAACATGTATTTTACAATAGCGTTTTTATCGCATGAAAATGGGAAATTCCAAGGAGTGTTACATAGTCCAGTTTTAAAGGACAGTGTGCACTTTCGAGGATTGATTGAACTTATAATGATTATGGAAAAAATCATGCAAGATATGAACATTCCTAAATATGATAGTAAATATAGAACTCTGACAACAAAGAAGTCACTTAAGAATATGCAATTGACGTATCAAGATTTAACTTTAAGTCATTATGAGAGATATTTAGATAATTCAATGACGTTTCCTAAAGAAAGTGAAGATATTTTTAACATTAAGGTTATGTATCGACAACATAATACATGGCAAGGTGAAATAATATGGTTAAACAAAAAGAAAACGAAATTTTTTAGAAGTGCTTTAGAATTATTAGAAATGATTTATTTTTTATATGATTAAAACGAAAATTGGAGGAGGATAAAACATGAAAAGAGTACAAAAAATAACAAAAGAGATTATTATTTTGGTATTGTGTTTTACGATGCTTTTAACAGCATCATTAACCTATGCCACAACAAATGATGCAACAAATGGACAAGATGATATTGTTACAGTTGATGAAACGCTTTCCAATCCAGAGGATTGGTCACAAAATAAAGCTGTGCAGTATCAATTTGTTGATTTGACAGATGAAAAATTTATCTTTGATGTCTATTTTAAAGACTTAAAAGATGATGAAATACCACATGGAGGAGATAAAATATCATTATCTTTGCCTAGTGAGTATATGTCTATAGAAAATACACAAGAAAAAGTGAATGTCTATGCAGGTAAGCAAGAAAACTTAGGACAAAAAGATGTCACATTAGAAAGTCAACTTTTCGCAACATATGAAATTGTTGATAATCAATTGACATTGACATTAGATGAAAATTTTGAAACATTGAATAATCAATATTTTGGAAGAATTGAAATTCCAATGCAATGGATTCGTCAAAAACTAACTCTAGAAAATCAAAATATTTCATGGGATGTTGTCACATATGATGATCTGACAACACAGAGTATGTTATTGACATTGCCAGCAAGAACAATGATTGATTGGAGTCAAGAACAAGATTATTTATCTTTCAAAGTTATAGAAGATGAAAATCAAAACTATCAACTTCAATTTCAGTTTTTGAAAACTGATGAAAAAAGACCTGTGATGGCTGGCGATAAAGCTTATTATTCATTAAAGGATAGTGAATATATAATTGATCATGTTAGTGAAGCAACAGATATTAAAGTTCAAGATCAGGTTATAGCGACTTATACAACAGATGGGGAAACAATTGATATCACTTTCACAGAAGGAATAGAAAATCAAGAGAATTTAACTGAACTTATAGGAATGATTCCTGTGAAGTTAAAAGTGGAACCAGCTGTTCCAATTACTGAAGTGAAACCACAGGTACCAGCCACTGACAATCTTCAACAAAATCAAAATGAAGATGGAGAAGATAAAGAAAAATATATAAATTTAGGAGATGGCATTATATTTAAATATAATGATCAATCACAAAAGAATGAACAGATATCTCAACAGATTTATTGGGTAGATAACAATAATATAAGTAAAAGGCCTGTTGATAATATATTGATGAATGCATTACGTATACAGGTGAATTATACATTAGATGATGAATTAAAAAGTTACAGTTGGTCAATTGAAGACTTGAAAACTGTGCTTGGAGAAGATGCTCTTTTAAATATTCAAGCTTCTGGTAATGGAAATCTTTTATATATAGAAGAAGGTATTTTACCTATTAAGGGTACTATTAATAATCAAGAGGTAAAATTAACATGGTCTATTTTTAGACCTGATATACTCCAAGGTTCTTCATTATATCAATATCGTGTTGTAGATAATAGCAATAATACATATCCAGATTTACCTATAGGATGGTATTATATTGAAACCTTTGATTATACCATTACTGTTGAACAAAGAAGCGGAAATGCTGAATTAGATTCTAATCAAATTTCTAATGCAATATTAGATTCATTGAGTTTCTTTTATAAAGAAACATATACTGAGGAATCGTTCCAAAATTCTGTTTTAAAGATATTAGAGGAACAAAATAGCTTAACATTAGAAAAAGTTGAAAATTCAAATCAGTATCGCATTACAATTCAAAATGTTCCACAATATTACATTGATGGACATCAACGATTATTCCACATTAAAGCAACAGATGGTGGAAATCAATTGAAAAATGGTATTACATTCCCTTATGCCCAAGATTATTATAAAATATCTTATGAAAATGATCCAAATTCTAACTATTATGGAAGAACTGATGGAGCATACAGTGGTGGTAAAATCATATTAACACTTACTGGTGAAACTGAATATAAAGCTGATAAAATATGGGGAGATCAAGCAAAGGAAAATAAAAATCGTCCTGATATATCTTTTGAATTATGGCGTTATACAAATAAAGATGGTCAAAGCTTTAGAGATGCATCACCTGTTAAAAATGACAATGGAGAACTTCTTAAAGTCTATATAAAAGGTAATAGTAGCAAAGATAATTTCTCTATTTCTTTCTATCAAAATGCTTATAATATAGATGAAATTGATAAAGCTCAAAGTGTTTTTTTAGCAGAGGAAGGTGATATTAAAGAAACGCTTCCTAGATATGATTCTGAAGGAAATGAATATATCTATTTCACAAGAGAAACGATTATCAATCAATCAGGTAATGATCAATATGTTAAAGTCTATGGTAAAGTTAGTGAGAATGGACAATTGAGTGATACATTACCATATGAGGGAAATCGTGATTCTGTAGATGCCAGTATCTATAATGGTGGAACAATTATTAATCAGCTAAGTGGTCAAGTCACAACACAAGTTACAAAAAAATGGAATGCATCAACATTCCAGACAGCTTTTGAGGGTATAAAAGTTGAAGTAAAATTGCAATCTAGAATTAAAGGCGATGATAATGCTGAATGGAAAGATGTTCAAACTGTTACTTTTGAAGATTTTGATGCTGAATTTTTAAGTAAAACAACATCAACGGCAGCTCCAAAATATGATTATTATGGAAATGAATTAGAATATCGTTGGATTGAAACAGGCATTTATGAATCAACAACTTCAAAAGATAATCCTATTGTTCCAGATAAAGATGGATATTTTACAATTCATCAAAATGGTCAAGAAGTTCGCTATCAGTCAGTTACAGAAACAAAACTAGATATAGACAATAATCAATATGAAACAATGATTGAAAATAATTTGGATGATGTTTACGAATATAATATTGATAAAAAATGGTACGAAGATGGTGAAGAAGTTGAAGCACCTGAAAATGCAAAAGTATATCTTCAGTTGTTATATTTACAAAATGGTGAATATACTCCAATTGATATAGATGAAAATGACATTATATTAGATGGTATTGTAGATGAAAAAGAAACAGAAGTGGATGTTAAGATTGCGGGTGAAAATCATAAAATCACATATATTGAAGATAAAAAATGGCATTTACATGTTGAACTACCAAAATATAATAAAGTCGGTGAATTATTTACTTATTTTGTGTTAGAAGATCATGCTGAAAATGCTGATGGATTTAGTCCACAATATGAAAGTCGATTTGATGAAGAGGGTAATTACTATACAGAAATTCAAAATGTTAAAGGTCCAGGTCAAAGTATTTATATTTATAAAGACTGGATTGATGGAAGTGATACAGAACATCGTGGTGCTGTAACATATAGTGCATATTTACGTATAGCTGAAAATAACTTCATCCCAATTCCAACAAATTCAGATGACATGACTTTAACGGCAGAAGACGTATGGTGGAAACAAGTAGGAATACCATTAACAGTTGAAGATAATGGTACTGTATACAATGTAGATAAAGATAACGTTGTTGTTGTAGAAACACAAGTTCAATCAGCAACAGATGAAAATTATGTGGAAAACATAAGCCCTGCAAATGAGCAATTAGAAAATATTTATCAGGATTATCATAATCCAAATGGTGAAAACAATGATAATCAATCTCATGAACATATAGAATTTACGACAAAAGAACATAAATATCGTCAACTTTATTCAATGTTTACAGTAAAAAATGCTACATCAGGAATTGAGTTCTATAAAGTAACAAATCAACGTTTAGGTAATATTAATATTGATGTAACAAAATCATGGAAAGATGAAGGTTTTGATAGTGGTGAAAGAAATGCACTTCAAAATGCATTAGAGGCTGAAAATGCTACATTATATTTACAGTTATCTTGTATTGACTATCCTGATGCTATTAATAAAGAAAATGGAACAGTGAATTTGGGGGTTGAAGATGTTCCAATTTATAATAATAAGGAATTAGAAGGAGTAGGTAGTTATAGGGTTCCAATAGATCTTGAAGAAAATACTAAAACTTATTATTTCTATAATCTTCCAAAGTATGATACAACAAGCCAAGTAGCACATTATGAAGTTAATGAGGTTGTTGTTATGGGTGAAAGAGAAATGACATTGAGTCAGTTTGTGAATTACGTTTCTGGACTACGTGATCAAGCACCTTATAGTAGTACTGTGACACAAAATGATTATAAGGCTAATCATACAGGTACAGACCAACAAACAATTAAAATTGAAAATAGATTAAGTGATACAAAAGATGTTGTATTCTATAAAGAATGGCGTGATGAGTATCGTAATGAAAATGGTGAACGTCCAGATATTTCTTTAGATATTTATCAATTATTAACTGATGAACATGGAAATAAAAAATTAAATCTTTATTATAAAGATTATTCTTGGAGTAAACTTGATTCTAATACTGAGGTACAAAGTCAAGATGATATGTGGTCAATTACTTTCAAAGAATTACCTAAATATGATGATTATGGTAAAGAAATAATCTATTATGCTAAAGAAAATGTCATTATTAATAGAGATACATTTGATTATTTGGATGCACAATATTATTACAAAATAAATGATAAAACTGTAAAAGTTGGTGATGAGGTTACTGGACCGCTTTCTGGATACAAAAAAGCTGATTATCTATATCCTCTTACTGAGAATAATCAACAAACATTCTTATTAAAAGAAGATGGCATGTTTGTTAATCAAATTGAAAAAAATATTGAAATTAATGGTAAAAAAATATGGCGAAATTTACCATCAGGATATAGTGAAGAAAATTTACCAGAAATAGAGTTGCAATTGTATCAATGTGATAGTAATGGTAAAAAGCTAAATGATGGTAATCCATACGCAACAATAGAGATAAACGATTGGAAAAAATTAAAAAATAGTGAAGGTAATTACGTTTTTGCATTTAAATATAAAGGTGATAACATAAATTATATTGATGAGAATGGGAAACTTATCATAACAGGAGACTCTAATGCACAAGAAATTCCTCAATATGATGAAAATGGAAGAAGATACACATATCAAATTGAAGAAGATATTCATTTTAATGAAGAAAATAATAATCAGCTAAATGATAATTCTGTGTATGATATAGATTACGATAATAATGCTTATATGATCACGAATAATTATCAAAGTGCAAAAGGAGATTTAAGTGTTAAAAAGATTATAGAGAATGCTGATCTTAAAAATGGAGAAAATTATCCAAATGTTTCTTTTACACTAGAAAGATCTTATATGTCTAATGGTGGTTCTCAAATAACTGATAATAATTTTAAGAGAATAGGACCAATAGAATATGATAAATTTGATGAAAATGGAATTGCTTATTATACTTTTAGAGATTTAGATATTTACGCACCTAATGGTTCATTCTATCAGTATAAAGTTACAGAAACAGTAATTAATAGTTATAAAACCGAAGTAGGATCAGGAGATTTAAATAGTGATTATGACAATTGGAAAGTAACAAATGAAATTTCAGGAATTACACTTACTCCTAAAAGCTCAATTGGGATTATAAATGCTATTAAGGCTGCTCTTAATCAAGATCAAACAGCAAAAGTGACTTTTAAAAACACATATATTCCTGAAATCATTAGTATTCAAGGTCAAAAAATATGGAATGATGATGGAGATAGTGCAGGACTTAGACCTAATCCTCAATCTGATGAAATGACCTTAACTCTTACAAGATATGCGAATGCACAAGAAGGTTCTAATAATAGTATAGAGCAACAAACTCTAAAAAAAGGTACTGATTTTACAATTTATTGGACTGCCAACCAAAATACTTGGACTTATGAAATAAATGGTAATGGAATACATGAACTTGAAAAATATGCACCGAATGGTATGCCATGGATTTATCAAGTGAAAGAAGAGATGAAATCTCCTGCGAATGATATATATGTTAAGACACCATCAAATGGTATTGTAAAAAAAGAATCTAATACAGCTGTAAATGGAATTGTAGAGATGCCTGATCTTACAAATACCTTACTAACAAGTATTTCCGGTACAAAAAAATGGAGTTCAACTGTTGGGAATACCAATGATTATTTAGGTTATCAGATGGATGTAGAATTTGAATTACAGGCAAGAATAAAAAAATATATTAGGAATGGATCTGCTACAGATTTCTCTGGTGATTGGGAGAATGCATATGAACTTATAAATAATCATGTTGAAAATGAAGATGTTTTAAATAAATATACTCATTCAATACAAACAGAAAAATCATTGTATTTTGGTAAAAATGCTTCTGTTAAATTCGAATCGCTATATAATGCAGTTAAAGTAGATAAGCAAGAAACGTCTAGTGATATTGTAGAAAATGATATTATTTTACTTGAATATCGTGTTGTGGAAAAATCATTGACTATTCATAAAGGTAGTCAATATGTAACTATTGATTTTACTATTGATAATGATGGTAATTATTCTGCTTCTACTGTTGATATAAATAATTCTATTTTTAAGATGCCAAAGGGTATAAATGGAAAGATTCTTAATCAATTATCAACCACATCTCTAAAAATTACAAAAAATTGGGTAGATGATAATCATAATATTTATGGAACACGTCCAAAAGAGGATGAGAAAGTAGAATGGATTACAAGATTTGTGGTTCAAAGAAGAAGTACAGATAATTCAGAGTGGGAAAATGTGAAAAAATATGCTGAAGGTAAAGAGCCAAAAGATTATATTGTGAGTATATCTGGAAATGACAATCAGGATTCAATGAGCATAACTATTAATGATCTCCCTCGATATGGATATATAGTAGAGGAGAATAATAGTTTAAAACGAGTTGAATATCAGTATTGTGTAAGAGAATTAAAGGCTGGAATGACTGAGCCAGGATTAAATAATGAAAATGTTATAATGAATTCTGGCGGTATATTTAATAATACGTATACAGTTGAATATGATGATGCATCTAATCAAGATAGTCATGAATGTATAGTTACAAATACTTTAGAAACAATTGATCAAGTTGCAGCAATCAAGAATTGGGAAAATGAAGATGAATTCACTAAAAATGTTATTTTTGGAATAAAATATTTAAAAGAAAATGGAGATCAAGACAATATTGACGATTGGAATTCATTTAATCCAAAGGCTGAAGTTGTATTAAATGGTCAAACAGATGATATGACTGGTAAAGCTTATGGTGAACAGGATGCATGGAAAGCTATATGGAATGATTTACCAAAACATATGCCTGGTTCAGAAGTGGGTGCTAATGGTCAAACTATCTATAAAGTTTTTGAAATAGCAGATAATGGTTTGTATGTGACAGAAAGTATAGTGTCAAATTCACAGGTATTTACTAATACACCTACAAAGCTTCAAGTTCAAAAGATTGTTGATATGGGAGCTTATAGTGAAACTTTAGATACTGAATATCAGTTTACTATCACAAAACTTAAAGTTGATGGAACTGATGATTCTAGTTTTCAAGGAACATACCAATATCGTATTACTCCAGATGACCAAGTAGTTAAAACAAATACTTTGAATTTCACTGGTGGTCAGGCAACATTTAATCTCAAACATAATCAAACTATAACTATCTATGGATTGCCAAAAGGATTTAGTTATAGTGTGGTGGAAAATGGCGTTTCTGGAGATTTGAGCAATCAATTTATACCATCTGTATCTTTAAATGAAAAAGATTATATAAATGGTAACAGTTGTTTGTTGGGTATAGATTCAACTAAACAAACTCTAATACCTAAAGCAACTTTCAAAAACCTATATGAAGGTCAGATTCATATTAAAAAGAATGATGAATTTGGTAATGCATTAAAAGATGTAACATTTAAGATAGAATATTGTAAAGATACAGATTCAAAAAAATATGAACCAATAGATGAAACTGTTTGTAGTAATACAGATTTACTTGAAGTAATGGGTAAATTGGTAACTAATGACAGTGGAGAAGTTATTTTTACAGGATTGAAATTAGGATATTCATATCGTATTACAGAAGTGTCAAGTATTTCTAATCATAATAAATTGATTGAACCAATTATTATTGAATTACCTGTTTTAACTGATTCTCAAAGTAGCGATAAAATAAATCCTATTGGAAAAGTTGGTGATAAATTCGTTTATACACAAGTAACATATACAATTACTAACAATGCTGCTTTAACTATGCCAAAAACAGGGCGTCAGCATCTATACTACTTTGGAGTAGCTGGCTTTGCAGTTATAGCTTTAGCTTGTGGTTATTGGATTATGAGTGATAAGAAAAAGAAAAAAGTAAGAAAATAAAATAGAATTCCATAGCTTGTTTAACAAGCTGTGGAATATATGAAAGGGAAGATAAACATGGAAAAGAAACATTGGATAAAAGGAATAATATGCTTTGTTATATGTTTAATGATAGGCATTATATATCCTATGGGTGTTAAGGCAGAGAGTGGATCTCAACAAGTAAATCCAGATAATGTTGTGAAAGCTGATTCAACTTACTATCAATCATTAGGATTAGCGGGGACTCCAACTTTGACAGTCTATAAACATAAGGCTGGTGATCTTAATGTTCCTGTTCAAGGTGTTGAATTTAAAACAACAAAAATTGGTGATTTATACCAAATAAAAACTGGAACAACGCATCAAATGGTTTATGGAATACAACAAGATATTGCTTCAAAAGTTGGAATAACTTCTGGTGATTATACTTTTGTTAATGATGGTCAACAAATTATTGCTTTTAAAGATGCACAACAAATTAATAAAGCATTTCAGTTAAATAAGAATCGTCAAATTATACAGGATTTATTAAAGAGTGAAACAGGTGTTTCAACAGATGCTACAGGGAAAGCTGAGCTTTCAACTCCTAATTATGGTTTGTATGTTGTTGTAGAAACAGATGTAACTGATGCAAAAATTGATGGTAAACCTGTATCTATTACATGGCAAACACGACCTTATGTTGTTTCATTACCAAGTTATATTGCTAATGAAACAAAATGGAATGAAGATGTTATTGTGAATACGAAAAATAGTATTGATGATGCAACATTGGAAAAGAAGATTGTAACGAATTATCATGGCGGGGATATACTGACTACGAGTTTAGAACCAGCCGATACAGATATTACACAAGGGAATGATGTTGTAGAGTTTTATTTGAAGATGAAAATTCCTCAAATACCAGAAATAAGTGATAGTTTGGTAACTCAATTTGATATTAATGATCATGCAAGTAAAGCATATAATGTTAATAAAAATAATTTTAAGATTTTATGTGACCAAACAGTATTAACAGCTACTACAGATTATCAAATAATTACAAGTCAAATAGTTGATGATAGTAATTATAAGAATGGAACAGCTATTAAGATTCAGTTGACTGACTCTGGATTGAACAAAATAACAAATGCATCAAAAGCGAGTGCAAATGAATCGTATTTACATGTTTATTATTTGGCTAATGTGAACAATCAGGTTGTTGTTGGGCCTGGTGGTGGTCAGAGTGGTAATCCTAATCGTGCTCAATTAACTTATTGCATTTCAAACAATTCACCTAAAAATACATCGTGGGACACAGTCACTACTTATACATTTGGATTTGATGTTTTGAAAAAATTGGATGATCAAAATATTTCGAGTGAAGTCGCTGAACAGGTTCAATTTGTTTTGTATAGACAAGAAAATAATCAAAAGATTTACTATACATTTGACAATATAAATAATCAATATTATTTAACTGGAACAGCTTCAAATGAAAATCAAGCAACACGCATATCACCAGTGAATGAATCCAAAGTATCAGTATATGGTTTAGAAGAAGGAACATACTATTTAGAAGAAGTGAAGACTATTGATGGTTATCATATACTTAAAGAACCATTAAAAGTGATAATTACAGCACAAAAAGGTGAGAATGCTTTTGTTGGTAGTTTAAATGAATATACAGGACTTTTAATGCAGGAAAATGATAATGATGGTATAGCTTCTTATGAAGTTATCAATACAAAAGGTTTTGAAATTCCTGCAACAGGTGGAATGGGTATTTGGTTATTTGTATTAGGTGGAATGAGTGTAATCGTTGTAGGAGCCGTATACTTTTATATATCAGGTCGTAAAAAGAAGATGATGTAATACATGATATCTTGGAAGGTAAAGAGGATTCTCATAACGGTTGTTCTTGTTTGTGTTGGATTTGGTTTGATTTTGTATCCCTATATAAGTAATTATATTTATGAATTACAACAATCTCAGCATTTTATGGAGTATCAAGAAGAAACTTTACAGCTTGATGATCAGGCAATTGAAGAAGAACTTCAAAAAGCCCATGATTATAATGAAACCTTGCAGAAAAGTTCGGTTGTTTTAAGTGATCCAATGGAAGCGAATGTTTCAACATCAATATATTTTCATGATTATATGAATTTATTAAATATCTTTGATAATCAGATCATGGGCTATGTTGAGATTCCTAAAATTGATGTCTATCTCCCTATATTTCATGGAACGAGTCAAGAAGTTCTAGAAAATGGTGCCGGACATTTAGAAAATACATCATTGCCAGTAGGTGGAGAGAGTACTCATACGGTGATTTCTGCACATGCTGGATTAAATGATAAACGTTTATTTACTGATTTGGAATTATTAGAAAAAGGTGATGTATTTTCTTTTCATGTGTTAAATCAAGTGTTGACATATGAAGTAGATCAAATTCTTGTTGTTGAGCCACAGAATACTTCAAATTTATATATTGTTCCTCATCAGGATTATGCAACTTTACTAACTTGTACACCTTATGGGGTTAATTCTCATCGTTTGCTGGTACGTGGCCATCGTATTGATAGTATTGAAAATACTCAAACAAATGAAGATATTCATAAACACAGTCAATGGTTCAAAGAATATCGCAAAGCTTTCATAAGTGGAATAGTCATGATTTTGGTTATTGTTTTTGGCTATGAAATTTATAGCTGGAGGAAGAAAAGCCGATGAAACGAAAAGGAATTTTTATCTTATGTTTATTATTGGGATTATGCCTTTTAAATACTCCTTTTATATTACAATATTTCAACCAAAAAGAAACAAACCAGGTGGTTAAAGAATACAATGAGAAAGTCAGTCAAATGACTGAGCAGGATATAGAAAATCAATTCAAAAATGCTCAACAATATAATGAAAATTTAGCAGATCAGTCTCAAGTCTTTTCAGATTCTTTTCAAAATGATTCGACTGTTTCGAAAGAATACAATGCATTGTTGGAAGATGTCATGGGATATATTGAAATTCCTGAAATAGATATACAATTACCTATCTATCATGGAACATCTCAAGATGTTTTGCAAAAGGGTGTGGGTCATTTATATGGAAGTTCATTACCGATAGGCGGTCCAAGTACACATGCCGTTCTTTCATCACATACTGGATTACCTGATCAAACTTTGTTTACTGATTTAGATAAATTGAAAATAGGTGATCAATTCGTTATTCATGTTTATGATTATGTATTGACTTATGAGGTATTCCAGATAAATATTGTTGAACCTGATCAGACTGATACTTTAAAAATTGTACCAAATCAAGATTATGTCACGTTGGTAACATGTACACCCTATGGTGTTAATACCAAAAGGTTATTGGTTACTGGAAAAAGAACATCATCATTAAAAGATAATTCAAGATATATAGGGCTTTATGATATTCAAAAAGTGATGTTTTATATATCTGTTTGTATTGTCATCGTTATCATGTATTTATTATTGAAGAAAGGGCGATCGAAATGAACAAAATAATCAAATATATATTAAGTATAAGTATGATATTTTTAATATGTATTTCAAATATTAAAGCAACAGAACATTCTGGAAGTATTACTGTTCAATTGGAAGATTTTAAAACTTCTTATCAGGATGTGACGTTAGGATATTATCAGATAGCCTATTATGATCAAGAATATTATTTGACTGAGGATTTTCAAAATCTTAATATAGATTTAGAAGATATTCAACATGCGAGTGAAACAGCAAATTTTATTCAAATGTTAAAGACTTATATTGATGATCATGATCTTGAGGCAGTAAGTCAAAAAACAAATGAGCAAGGTCAATTAACCTTTGATGATCTTACAATTGGTATTTATCTGATTATGCCTATCGAATCATCACGTTATGGAACAATACAATCTTCACTTGTTGAAATACCTATGCAAGAAGATGGAAAACCTATTTATGATGTCAAAATCTATCCAAAAGCTGAACCTATTTCAACAGAAACTGAAAATGACAATGATGAATCTATAGAAAGTGAATCACAAGTGGATTCAAAAGTGAAAACAGGTGATGAACAGCCAGTTATGTTGTATGTATTAATTGCAGGTGTAGCACTTGTAGGTATAGCTGCTTTTGGATTGTGTAAAAAGAAAAATAAAAGCTAATTGAAGATGTCTATGAATGGACATCTTTTATCATTAGTAAAGAAAATCAATAACTTTAGCACAATCGACTTGACAGTGCTAAAAGATAGGTGTAAGATACTATTAGCACAAAAATAGATAGAGTGCTAATAAAAGGAGATGTAAATATGGCAGAAAAGAAACAGTTTAAAGCTGAGTCGCAAAGATTATTAGATTTAATGATTAACTCTATTTATACACATAAAGAGATTTTTTTAAGAGAATTGATTTCAAATGCCAGTGATGCTTCAGATAAATTATATTACAAAGCATTGACTGAAAATTTAAATGGTATTTCAAGAGAAGATTTATCTATTCAAATTGTGATCAATAAAGATCATCGTATGTTATCTATTATTGATCAAGGTATTGGTATGAATGCTGATGAATTAGAAGAACATTTAGGAACGATTGCCAATAGTGGTTCTTTTGAATTTAAACAGGCATTAGAAAAAGGACAAGATGATGTTGATATTATTGGACAATTTGGTGTTGGATTCTATTCAGCATTTATGGTTGCTCATAAGGTGGAAGTGATTTCTAAAAAGTATGGAGAAGATCAGGCTTATATCTGGGAATCTGATACAAGTGATGGATATACAATCAACGAAACTGATTATCCAAATCATGGAACAAGAATTAACTTATATTTAAAAGATAACACTGATGATGAAAATTATGACCAATATTTAGATGAATATGAAATTCAAAGATTAGTGAAAAAATATTCTGATTATGTTCATTATCCAATTAAGATGGATATGACAACTTCTAAGAAAAAAGAAGATAGTGATGAATATGAACAAGTCATTGAAAATAAGACATTAAATTCAATGGTTCCTTTATGGAAAAGACCTAAAAAGGAAATCACAGAAGAAGATTATAATGAATTCTATAAAGATAAATTTAATGATTTTAGCGATCCATTATGTGTTATGCATAATAGTGTAGAAGGAACAATTTCTTATGATTCATTATTATTTATTCCTTCTAAACCGCCAATGAATTATTATTCACAAGATTATGAAAAAGGTTTACAGCTTTATTCTCGTGGTGTCTTTATTATGGATAAAGCCAGTGAACTTGTACCTGAACATTTTAGATTTGTGAAAGGTTTAGTAGATTCACAGGATTTATCATTAAACATTTCTCGTGAAATGTTACAACATGATCGTCAATTAAAGATTATTGCTGATAAAATTGAAAAACGCATTCAAAGTGAATTGGAAAAAATGTTAAAGAATGATCGTGAAAAATATGAAGAATTCTTTAAAAGCTTTGGATTACAGTTAAAATTCGGTATTTATAACAGCTATGGTATGTTAAAAGATAAATTACAAGATTTATTGTTATATTATAGTGCAAATGAAAAGAAAATGATAACTTTCAATGAATATGTTGAAAACATGAAAGATGGTCAAAAAGAAATCTATTTTGCCAGTGGTGAAAGCTATGAAAAGATTGATCATTTACCAACAGTAGAAATGGTTAAAGATAAAGGATTTGATATTCTTTATATGATTGATAATGTAGATGAATTCTGTATTCAGATGTTAAGAGATTATAAAGAAAAACCATTTAAAAATATCAATCAAGGTGATTTAGATATTGATAGTGAAGAAGAAAAGAAAGAGTTAGAAAAAGTCAGTGAAGATAATAAAGACTTAATCTCAACTCTTAAAGATGCATTGAAAGATAAAGTTCAAGATGTCAAAGTGTCTTCACGTTTAAAAACACATCCTGTTTGTTTGGTAAGTAGCGAAGGTGTTTCTTTTGAAATGGAAAAAGTTCTCAATCAAATGCCTGATGGACAAAATATCAAAGCAGGAAGAATTTTAGAAATTAATCCAAATCATGCAATCTTTACAGCTTTACAATCTTTATTTGAAAAAGATAAAGATAAAATTAATGATTATGCATCATTGTTATATGATCAGGCTTTATTAATTGAAGGATTCAGCATTGATGATCCTGTTGAATTTTCTAATAAGGTTTGTCAATTAATGGTAGATGCAAATAAATAAGTCATTGGAGGAAACGGTTTTGATAAATCGTTTCTTTTTTTATGTTATAATAGATTTGGGTGAGGAATTATGATAAAAAAGGGTATTTCTATAATGATTATAAGTTGTTTATTAATATTGATAACAGGTTGTCAATCTCAAGACGGATCTCAACAGGCGAATCTAACAGAATATCGTTTTGCAGGTTATTATGATTGGTTTTTAGGAAAAGAGGAATATGAAGATTTTATGACATATGTCTCTAATGATCAATCTTTAAAGATTGATTCTCAATATGGTGAAAAGATTTATCGAGATGGTGAATACCTGATTATAGAAGCAACTGATGAACAAAAACAAGCACTGATCAATCAAAATAAGCAGCTTATTGAACAGGCTACACAAGAATTTATGAAAATGGGAGAAGATTATCAGATGGATTATAGTGATGATTATTCGTCTATGACAATTTGGATTGATCAGGAACATTTTATGGATATTTTTTCGAGTGAAGCTTTTGAAGTAGGTGGGAACATGCTTGGCATTATAAGTCTTGTTACAGCAAGCCGTGTATTGACAACGGGAGATTGTGATAGTGCTGTTAAAATTCATATTATTAATTTAGATAGTGACTATCAGGTTGCAGAAGCTATTTTTCCATATGAATCTATTCAAATCACTTCTCAAGATTGGCTGACAAGTCAACAAAATGATGTGACTGACTCTTCAAAATTGGAAGGTTATTCAAGAGTTTTAGCAACAGTCATTGAAAAAAATGACAATCAGATATTTTTCAAGTCTGAATCAACATCATCTGATTATCAAAAAGATGAAAAGCTATGCTTGTGTTTAGATAGTGTTTATGGAGGAGATGTTTTTATGCCTTATCAGTTATCTAAAGGTGATCAAGTCTATTTAACATTGAATGGAAATTATGCTCTTCATGATGATGGTGATGAAATCCCTGATATTGCTCCAATGGCAATCATTCCTGTACAATATATAGATGATGCTATGTAACTTTATTTGCAAATCGGATTCATCAAGATTATAATAAGGATAGGTGATGAAAACATGGAATTAGATGAAGTTTTGAATAAAAGAAAAAGTATAAGAAGACAATATCTGTCAAAAGAAGTTGATGATAATGTGATTCGTCAGGTTATTGAAGCGGCGATTTTAGCGACTTCATGGAAGAACTCACAGGTGACACGTTATTATATTGCTAAATCAAAAGAAGCTTTACAGCAGGTAAAGAATGCTTTGCCAGAATTCAATCAAGAAAATGTTGGTCAAGCTCCTGTTTTAATCGTTTCCACGATTGTTTTGAATCGCTCTGGTTATAATAAAGATGGTACACCAACGAATGAACTTGGCAATGGATGGGGATATTATGATTGTGGTATGCATAATATGAACCTTTTGTTGAAGGCGACAGAATTAGGATTATCTACGTTGGTTATGGGTATTCGTGATGAACAGAAAATAAAGGAAATATTTGCGGTTCCTGATAATCAATCTGTTGTCAGTGTTATCGCTTTAGGTTATAGTGATATGGAAATTGAAAGACCACAACGTAAAACATTTGAAGATATAACTGTAATGAAATGAGGAAAGATATGATAGTTTTATATATTATTGGTGGATTTGTTTGTTTATTATTGGCTATATATGTATTAGATCGTAGAGAAAAAATGTCAAAAAAGATTAAACAAATCAAAGAACAAAAACAAGAAATTCAAGAACTGAATAATCAATTAGATGAGATTCAATACCAACTTGATTTGATGGATGACTCTATTCAAAAGGCTCATGATATAAGTTCACAAATTTTATTTTATATGAAAAAATAAAATGATTTTTTGTGAATATAATAAAATAATGATGGCTTTTATAGTAAAATTCAAAATATAATGATTTATATAAATAAAAAGTAAAAAAAGTGTTGACATGTTTATGCAAATGCATATAATAAAAGCATATAAAAAAATTCGATGAAAAAGAGAGTAGTTTAAACAAATATCAAGCGAGCTGATGTTGGTGTGAGATCAGTATAGGCGTTTAAATGAACCGCACTTTGGAGAACGATGCTTGAAAGAAGTAGGGTATCGAGTGAATCTGCTTTAAGGATAGAGGTGGATATATCTTTGATATATCAAAAAGAGTGGTACCGCGATGATTTCGTCTCTTAGTTGAACTAAGAGACGTTTTTTTATACAAAGGGGGAATTGATTTTGATGAGGATGAGTTTACGGCGATGATTGATTAAAATCACAGAAGCTATAAAATAAATAAAATCAAAAAGAAAGAAGAGGGAATGAAAATGAAAAAATTATTTAAAGGATTATTAGTTGCCGCTATGGCATTAACAATGACTGCATGTGGAGGAAATGATGCATCTACTGCTGATAACACAAGTGATAAAGAAGTCGTAGAAATTAATATTGCTGTATCACCAGATTATGCACCTTATGAATCATTAGATACTGAAGGTAATATTATTGGATTTGATCCAGATATGATTGCTTTGTTTCCAAGTTATTTAAATGATGAAAATACAGAATATAAATTTGTATGGCATCAAATGTCTTTTGAAAATATCGTGACTCAAGTTCAAAATGGACAAGTAGATCTAGGAGTATCTGGATTTACATATGATGAAAGCAGAAAAGTAGAATGGTCTAAACCATATACTGCAACTGCACAGGTTGCTGTTGTGAATAAAGATTCTGATATTAAAACAGTCGATGATCTTGAAGGTAAAGTCATTGCTGCTCAAAGTGGAGCAACTGGAGAAAAAGCTGCAAAATCAATTAAAAATGCTCAAGTTGTTTCAGTATCAAATGTTCAAGAAATCTTTAGTGCTTTAACAAGTAAACAGTATGATGCTGTTGTTGTAGACTTAGCTGTTGCTCAGAATTATGTCAAAGAACAAGGATTCGTTATGTTAGATGAATCATTATTAGATGAAGAAAACTATATCATTGCTAAAGAAGGAAATACTGAAATGATTGATTTGGTTAATAAATGTTTAGATCAATTCTTAGCAAGTGATGATTATGGAACTTTATGCGAAAAATATGGTTTAAAACAATTAGAAAATTAAAAATGAGAGGGGATAGATGATGTTTACTGCCTTTTGGGATATTCTGACTGTTGATAATTTAATTTATCTTTTTAAAGGGGCTATGGTTGCTTTAAGTATGGCAGCTCTATCCCTTTTAATTGGATTGATTTTTGGTATATTAGGTGCGTCAGCTAAAATATCTAAAAATAGATTTTTAAGAATATTGGGAAATATATATGTAGAAGTAATCCGTGGAACACCTATGTTATTACAGATTATGTTGATTTTTAATGTTGTTCCTATCATCATTACTCAAATAACAGGAAATGTTTTTAGAATGGATTATTTTCTCATAGGTGTTGTCGCTATGAGTATTAATAGTGGTGCCTATACAACAGAACTTATCAGAAGTGGTATTAACGGTGTGGATAAAGGACAATGGGAAGCTTGTGAAACATTAGGTTTATCTAGATGGCAGACAATGCGTCTTGTTATTTTGCCACAGGCTTTTAAAAGAATAATTCCACCTTTAATTAGTGAGTTTATTACTTTGATTAAAGATTCATCATTAGTTAGTGTAATTGGTGCAGTTGAATTGTTAAATTCAGCAAGAGTTTTAGGGAATCAGTATTATGAATTTATGTCTCCTTATTGTATTGCTGGTGTTTATTATCTGATAATGACATTAACAATTTCATACTTTGCAAAAAAATTAGAAAGGAAGTTGGCTGTCAGTGATTAAAGTAGAAAATCTAGTGAAACAATTTAAGGATTTAAAAGCTGTTAATGATGTTTCCTTAGAAATAAAAAAAGGTGAGATTGTTTGTTTGATTGGTCCTTCTGGTTCTGGGAAAAGTACAGTTTTAAGATGTATTAATGGATTAGAAAAACCAGAAAGTGGACATATTTATGTGAATGATCAATTGCTTGATGAAAAAGATCCAGAAACTTATAAAAAATTAAGAAGTTTAATGGGATTTGTATTTCAGCATTTTAATTTATTCCCAAATATGACAGTTTTAGAAAATCTGACTTTAGCACCTATTCAAGTTATGAAAAAAAGCAAAGATGAAGCTGAACAAATAGCTTGTCAATATTTAGAAAGAGTGGGTCTTCTTGATAAGAAAGATGAATATCCAAATAAATTATCAGGTGGGCAAAAACAAAGGGTTGCGATAGCAAGAAGTTTATGCATGAATCCACAAATCATGTTATTTGATGAACCTACAAGTGCTTTGGATCCAGAAATGGTTATTGAAGTTTTGGAAGTTATGCAGGAATTGGCTAATGAAGGAATGACAATGGTTGTTGTGACACACGAAATGGGATTTGCTAGAACGGTAGCAGATCGTGTTATCTTTTTAGAGGATGGCAAAATTGTTGAAGAAAATACGGCTGAAGAATTCTTTAGAAATCCTAAAACACAAAGAGCACAGGATTTCTTAAATAAGGTTATGCATTAATGAAACTTAATGAATTTAAAGTAGAAACATGGATGACAGATCATGAAAACGATTGTCAATATAATTTGACTGAAACATGTGTGTCATCCTTATCTTTATTAGAACTTCAACAATTTGTTCAAGAGGATATAGCGAAACAGATGATGTCTATGAAAATGGATTATGGTCCTATTGTTGGATCAACACGTTTAAAAAAAGCTATCTTATCACTCTATGAACAGGGTGGACTTGAAAATATAACTATAACTCATGGAGCTATTAATGCCAATGAACTGGTATTAATGAGCTTGTTAGAAAAAGGAGATCATGTTATTAGTTTATTTCCAACTTATCAGCAAATGTATGATTTTCCATTATCATTAGGTTGTGAGGTTTCTTTAATTCCTTTAAAAGAAGAAAATGACTGGTTACCAACAATTGAAGATTTTGAATCATGTATACAAGAACATACAAAAATGATATGCTTAAATTCACCTAATAATCCTACTGGAACAACAATACCTTTGTCATTAATGAAAGATATTATAAAATTAGCTCAAAAATATGATTGCTATATTTTATGTGATGAAATCTATCGTGGTGTAGATACTGAAAGCTTAGAATTATATCCTTCATTTAGTGATTATTATGATAAAGCAATAGTGACACAAAGTTTATCAAAAGTTTTCTCATTTGCTGGTTTAAGACTTGGTTGGATAAAAGGACCTCAGGAAGTCATTGATTTAGTAAACTATCGACGTGACTATCATATTATTAGTAGTGGTCCATTAGATGATTATCTGGCTTGTTTAGTATTAGAAAATAAAGATGTGATTTTAAAACGTAGTCGTGATATATGTCAAACAAATAAACTTATTCTTAAAAAATGGTTAGATCAAGAACCACTTGTTTCTTGTGTTATACCACGTCATGGAACAGTTTGTTTCTTACATTATCATTTGGATATACCATCAGCAGAGTTTTGTGAAAAACTTCAAAAAGAAACAGGTGTATTTTTTGTGCCAGGAAGTGCATTTGATATAGAATATCATTTACGTTTTGGCTTTACACAAGATGAAAAAGTGATAAAAGAAGGGCTTATTACATTTTCTAAATGGTTAAGACAATTTGATCATCAGTCTATAGATATTCAGCTATAGACTTTTTTTGCGTCTATATACTAATTGATAGACAAAATAAGTTGAGAACATCAGTGTCGAAAATAAACCAATCAGCAGGACAATTGCCACACTTTCTACATGAAAACGTGGAATTAAAATGATTAAACAAATTAATTCAATAATAACTTCAAATGTACTCATCATAAACATTTCTTTATTTTTGTTGAATGCTTGAAGTGTGGCGCTTAAAGGTGTTTGTAAATAGAAGATTGTAAAGGGAATACACATGTATTGTAAACAACGATAACCTTTGGTTGTATTGTACATGATTTGAAGGCAGACATCGCCATAAAAATAAAATATAAGTGTAAAAGGAAGACTGATAAAAAAACAGATGACCAAACTATAAAAAACATGTTTTTTTAATGCTTCTAAACGATTATATGCAATATCTTTATTAAGAATAGGAATCAACAATCTTAAAACAACATTATTAAAGAAAGTAGGTGTAACCAGCAAAGAAATGACATAACCGTTAATAATCGCATATTGAAGGTGTATTTGATTTTCTCCTATATGAAGTTTTGTTAAAATAGAAACCAAAAGGATGGGTTCTAAAAAATTATAACAGACATGAAGCAGTCTTGAACCTGTTAATGGTAAAGCAATATTCATCATATCTTTAAATATAAAATGTTTTTGAAAATAGGATATGGGATGATAATGCCAATTGATTTTCCTTTTTAAACGTAACATTAAAAAAAGAATAGAAGTGAGTTCACCAATACTCATAGCTAAAATAGCAATGCTGACTAAATACGTCATCGGTAAATAATGAAACTGTTGAATAACAATGTAGGTAAAAAGAATACGAGAAACTTCTTCAAATAATTGTGCAAGTGATAAGTTCCAAACATCTTCTCTTCCTAAATAGTAATTCTTAATAATACCACTTATACCAACTAATGGAATGAATGGAAGCATGCATAATAAAGGTAAATATGCATCACTTTGTTTTAGAAAATAGAGAGCAATTATTTTTGAAAAAAACAAAAGTCCACCCATAATCAATAAACATGTTGCTAAACAAATGCATAAAGCTGAAATAATAACTTTTTTATTGTTGTATTTGGGGTGTGAAATCAAGCGGAAAACAGCAGATGGAATGGAAAACTGAGCTAAGGTAATACATAAAGAAAGTGTCGGGATAACCAAAATATAAAGAGCCATTCCATTTTCGTCTAAAAGACGGGATAAAAGCATTCTGTTGAATAAAGAAAAGACTTTTGTGATGAGGGTACTGCTTGTTAATATGAGAAATGAATTAATCAATTTTCTTTTCATAAAATACTTCCTTTATTGTCGAATTTCCTTTATAATAAATATGTTAATTATTCAAAAAATATGTTAGGAAGTGCAGTCAATGGAAATCAATATTAAGAATAACTTGCCATTAGATATTCTTTTTTTAATTCGTATAAAAGCTAATGAATTTAAAAATGAAGGAATTCATGAAATTGATAGTTATGATATTAAAGACTATCTTTATTCTATAAAATGGAAAGATGTTGAAACAAAAGCAATGTGTGATGTTATTGATGATATTATGTCATTACGTTTCTCAGAAGTTTTTGATTATTTAAAAATGAAAGTTATTAAAGAAGCTTCAACCATGAATATAGATGATTTTAGTGATTTTATAGCTAAATAATAATAATGATTGATCCTCTAACCGTTTTGTTTTTGTTAGAGGTGTTTTTATTTGATATCATGCCAAACAGATTATTTGAAATATAAAAGATACGTATGTTATAATACACGTAATTGAAAAAGGATGAACTTTAAGGAGATAGATATATTTTATGAAATATAAAATTATTGAGCCACAACATTATCAGCAGATTCAAAATCAATATCATATTAATTCTTTATTAGCAAAAGTGATTGAAAGTCGTCAATATGATGAAAATACTTTAAAAGATTTTATAAATCCACGTTTGATTTATCATGATTTTTCTTTGTTTGAAGAAGCTGATATGACATTGGAAAGAATTCATGAAGCTATTGAAAATCATGAAAAAATTTGTATTTATGGTGATTATGATTGTGATGGTATTTTAGCAACAACAATTCTTGTACAAGCTTTTTTAGAATTAGGTGTAGAAGTAGGGTATCATATTCCTAATCGTTTTGATGATGGTTATGGACTCAATGTTAAACGTGTAGAACAGATGGCACAAAAAGGTTATTCTCTCATTATTACGGTTGATAATGGAGTCAAAGCTTTCGAGGCGGTAGAAAGAGCTAATGAATTGGGTGTTGACGTTATTATTACTGATCATCATCAATTTGATAACGATTTACCTGATGCCTGTACTTTTATTCATACGAAATTATCTCCGGATTATCCATTTAAAGAAATTTCTGGTGGTTTTGTAGCATATAAATTAGCGAGTGCTTTATTAGGAAGACAAGATAAATATCTTTATTGCTTGGCTGCGATTACAACGGTTTCAGATATGATGCCATTATTGGATGAAAATCGTTCATTAGTGAAAAAAGCTTTAATATTCATGAAGGAAGAAAAATATCCTTCATTAGAGCTATTATTAGGAAATCAGCAGACATATTCAACGACAAGTATAGGTTTTGTGATTGCACCTAAAATTAATTCATTTGGACGTTTACCAGAGTTTTGTTCGCCTAATGTTTTAGTGAAATATTTTTTAAAGAATGCTCCTAGAGATTTTATGGTGAAAGTTTCTCAAATGGCGATTTCTTTAAATACCAAACGTCAAACAATGACAAATCAACAATATGAAATGGCTAAGGAAGGTATGGGAGATGATTTTCTATATTGGTCAAGTGATCAGGTTCATGAAGGATTGGTTGGTTTGATTGCAGGTAAATATACTCGAGAATATGAGCGTCCAGGCTTTGTGATGGCATATGATGAGAAAAAGGGATTATATAAAGGAAGTGCCAGAAGTATTGAAGGTTTTTCTTTACATCAATTTTTTATGGAACATCAAGATCAGTTTGTTGCTTTTGGTGGACATTCTTTGGCGGGTGGATTTACTGTAGATGAAGCACATTATGATTCATGTTATCAATGTATTAAAGAAGCATTAAAAGATCTTCATTTGCATCCAACAACAACAGTTCTTCATATTGATGAACAGGATATAGATATAAAAAATGTTGAATCTTTATCTTTATTGGAACCATTTGGTATGAGTAATGAAGAACCGTTATATATGTTAAAGGATGTACCTGTATCACAAATACAACAATTAAGTCAGGGAAAACATTTAAAAATGCAAACTGACTTGAATCGTAGTCATGTGTCGATGTTGTATTTTCAACATGGAGATTTATATGGAAAACTTAAAAATATAAAAAAGATGAGTGTTATAGGAACATTACAAATTAATGAATATCGAAATCAGAAAAGTCTGAATTTTATTATTAAAGATATCGTATAATGACTTTATAAAAAGATAGAATTTTGATATAATAAATAAATAAGGAGGGCTTTTAAGCTATGGATTTAAAAAAGTATATTAAAGATATTCCTGATTTTCCAGAACCAGGTGTCTTGTTTAGAGATGTGACACCACTTTTAGCTGATAAAGATGCTTATCAGGAATCTATTCGCTTATTGAGTGATTTTGCAAAAGAGAAAAAAGTAGATCTTGTTGTAGGACCAGAAGCGAGAGGATTTCTATTTGGATGTCCAGTGGCTTTGACATTGAATTGTGGTTTTGTTCCAGTTAGAAAGCCAGGGAAATTACCACGTGAAGTTGTAAGCCAGTCATATGATTTAGAATATGGATCAAATGAAATTCAAATGCACAGTGATAGTATTCAACCTGGACAGAATGTTTTAATTGTTGATGATTTATTAGCAACTGGTGGTACAGTTGATGCAGCTGTATCTTTAATTGAAAAAATGGGCGGAAACGTTGTAGGAATTGCTTTTTTGATTGAACTTGAAGCTTTGAAAGGTAGAGAACTTTTAAAAGATTATGACGTTTATTCAGTCTTGAAGTATTAAGAAGAGACGGTGTCTCTTTTTTAGCATAAAGCCAAAGTAAAGGAGGAAGGATATATGAAATATAAAGGAGCACATGATCAAGTTACTTTTGATGATGTATTAGAAAGCTGTTCAACTTACATTACGAAAAAAGAAAGTATAGATTTGATTCAAAAAGCTTATGATTTTATTATGGTCAAACATGAAGGACAAAAGCGCAAAAGTGGAGAACCATATACTATTCATCTGATTTGGGTTGCATATATTCTAACAACTTTACAGACAGGACCAACAACGATTGCAGCTGGGCTTTTACATGATGTCATGGAAGATTGTGATGTTTCGCATGATGAAATGGTTGAGCGTTTTGGTGAAGAAATTACAAGTTTAGTAGAAGGTGTAACCAAAATTAATAAAATGCCATTTAAAGATGAAGCAGATGTTTATGCTGAAAATCATCGTAAAATTTATATTGCTATGGCTAAAGATATTCGTGTTATTTTGATTAAGTTAGCAGATCGTTTACACAATATGCGCACATTGCAATATATGACACCTGAAAAACAACAACGTATTTCTAGGGAAACATTGGAAGTCTATGCGCCAATTGCACATCGTTTAGGTATTAATGATATTCGTATTGAATTAGAAGATTTATGCTTACATTATTTGGATCCTAAAGCTTATTTAGAAATTTCTGAATTATTAGAACAAAAACGTAGTGAGCGTAAAGAATCTGTTGAGAAGATGATGAAGTCAGTAGAAGAATTATTGGATGAAAATCATATTGAATATCGCATTAAAGGACGTGCAAAACATATTTATAGTATCTATAAAAAAATGGTTATCAAGCATAAACGTTTTGATGAATTATATGATTTAAATGCTTTACGTATTATTTTAAAAGATAAAATGAAATGTTATGAAGTTTTAGGTATTATTCATGATCATTATCGTCCATTACCTGGACGTTTTAAAGATTATATTGCGATGCCTAAACCTAATATGTATCAGTCTTTGCATACAGCGGTTATAGGAGAAGACGGGCATATTTTTGAAATTCAGATTCGTACAGAAGAAATGGATGAATTAGCTGAACGTGGAGTTGCTTCTCACTGGCGTTATAAAGAAGGAAAAGAATATTCATCTAAACAGGAACAAAAAGATATCGTTGATAAGTTACAATGGTTAGGTGATTTTATTACTTTAAGTGATGAAATCAAAGATGGTGATGCTAAGGAATATTATGATTCTTTAAAAAGAGATATTTTTGAAGCTAATGTTTATGTTATGACGCCTCAAGGTAAGATTGTAGAGTTACCAAACGGCTCAACACCTATTGATTTTGCTTATCGTATTCATACAGAAGTTGGACATCATGCTGTAGGAGCTATTGTCAATAATGTTATGGTTCCTATTAATACCAAATTAAAAACAGGTGATGTCTGTGAAATTAAAACAAATAAAAATTCTGGACCAAGTGAAGACTGGTTAAAATTTGTTCAGACAGCAGGAGCAAGAAATAAAATCAGACAGTATATTTCAAAGAAAGATGCTGAAACTCAAAAAGAAGCTATTGAGGAAGGAAAAAAATTATTAAAGGAAGAAATTCGTAAACGTAATTTGGATGAAAAGAAATTTATGGATCCTGATACGTATAAATCTTATTTTGGGTCTTTTGGTGCTCGTCATTTTGATGATTTAATGTTAGTCATTGGAAAGAAACAAGCAACTGCTTCTACATTGATTGATAAGGTTCTTCCAAGCAAAACTGGATTCTTTGATAATCTTTCAAAGATTTTAAAGAAGAATAATAATGCTTTAAAAAATCAAAAGAAAAGCAGTAGTTTAGGAATCAGTGTTAAAGGTGTTGATGGGCTGAAAATACAGTTATCTAAATGCTGTAATCCTATTCCTGGAGATGATATTGTTGGATATGTATCTAAGGGACAGGGAATCAAAGTGCATCGTAGTGATTGTCCTAACTTAAAAGGCGTTGAAAAAGGACGTTTAATTGATGTGTATTGGGATTATACTAATATTATGCAAAAACGTTTTGAAGTTGATATTGATATTAGAGGTTTAGACCGTCCTAATTTATTAAATGATATTATTACTGTATTAGGACAGGTGAAAGTCAACATTTTAAATATTAATGCTGGAGTTGTAGATACAGAGGCGCAAATTCAATTAAAACTTTCGGTTGAAAATGCAGAACTTTTACAGTTGACTATTGACAATTTAAATAAAATTCAAGGTATTTATAATATTACAAGAGTGATTCATTAATATAGAAAAGAGGAGAAGAAAATGAAACAATATACTTATATGATGTTAAAGCCTGATGCTTTTGTTGATCATAAAAATCAAAGAGTTCTTGAAATATTAGCTCAACATCAATTACATGTTGAAAAATCACAAGTCGTGCAGGTAGATATAGATGTCATGAAGATTTTATTGGAACATTATCATCACGTTATTGACGAAAAGGGAAAGGATTTTAATTTTCCTGCAAGATTATTTAATACTTTCTATTTTGATGGGCCTCACTATATTATGCCTATGAAAGTGAGTTATGATGGTGATGAAGATATTATTACGTATTCTCGAAAAATTGTTGGAAAGACAAATCCAATACAGGCAGATCCACAGAGTATTCGTGGAGAATTGAGTTGTGATAGCTATGAATTAGCTGATCAGGAATATCGTCTTGTGGATAATATTATTCATGCTTCATCTTCTCATGAAGATGCTCAAAAAGAGTTGATTATATGGGAGAAATTTATTCGATAACATTTTCATAATACGAAAATGAAAAGGCTTTCATTTTTATAAAAAGTGTGTTAAAATATAAGCGAAGAAAAGGAAAGAAACGAAAGGAGGTCTTAAAAATGATGGGAAGAAAAATAAAAGAAAAAACATTGTATTTAGGACTTAAATTCGTTGACAATCTTGATCTTCCAAAAGATTATAGATTGGAAAGAGATATTCTACCCCCTAACATACAATAGGCCTGGGAAAGATAGGCCGTAAATATAAAAAAAGTTCATGATATAATAAAGAGTGATCATGATGGGTGAATGAGAAAGTTTATCAATTCATGATAAATGAGTAAAAAAGGACATAATGATATCGCTTTATAGAAAATATGGAAACATTATTCATGAGATTATCAATATGAAATGAAGTCTTATTGGATATTTCAAATGATATGTATGGAAATAAAAAAGAGTTTTTAAGAAATAAAACAATAAGATAGAGTTGAGTAATGATAAGCAAATAGATAATTGAGTGTCATCATTATTTATAACATTTATATAAATAAATCACATTGAAGATAATATTTCTTCTTTAAAATAAAGGATAGAAATCAAGAAGTGAAAAACTTGATTTCTATCTTTTTAATAGATTTAATAAATGATAATAGGAAATATAAATAATGTTATCTTAATTATGAAAAAATGATATTCAAAAAGCTTATCAATAGTTAATTCAAAGGCAATTGGATATAAAAATAAAAAGAGATGGAACTCTTTATAAAGAAAAGAGTGATTGAACTTGATTTTTATAAGCGAATCTTTTATAATGATGTCAATCCGTTGAAGAAGATTAAATAGTCAAAATCTAATAGAGAGTCTGTGGTTGGTGGAAACAGATAGAGGAAGCTATGGGACACTTTGGAGGAAGTTATGAAAGTAACCGTGAGTCGCGTTAAGACAGAGAGGGCATACATTGTATGAACTAAGGTGGTACCGCGTTAATAACGTCCTTAGATAGGGCGTTTTTTTATTTTTAAAGGAGGATAGAGATATGGCCTATAAAGCACCAAGAGGAACAGTAGATATTTTACCTGCTCAATCTGGGAAATGGCAGGAATTAGAACAATTATTAAGAACAATTTGTGCAAATTATAATGTAAAAGAAATAAGAACACCTATTTTTGAACATACAGAATTATTCAATCGTGCGGTTGGTGATACAACAGATGTTGTATCTAAGGAAATGTATACTTTTGAAGATAGAAAAGGTCGTTCTATGACGTTAAGACCAGAAGGAACAGCTGGTATTGCGAGAGCTTATGTAGAAAATAAACTTTATGGAATGCCTGAAAAATTACAGAAAGTTTATTATATGGGTCCAATGTTCAGATATGAAAGACCACAAAACGGTAGACAAAGACAATTTCATCAATTTGGTGTAGAGATGTTAGGAGTTGAATCACCATATGTTGATGTAGAGTGTATGTTGATGGCTGTGACAGTTGTGAAAGCTTTAGGATTAAAAAATATTCAATTACACATCAATACTTTAGGTGATCAGGAATCTCGTGATGCTTATCGTGAAGCTTTACAAAATCATTTTCAACCTGTCTTAAATGAGTTATGCCATGATTGTCAGGTACGTTATGAAAAAAATCCATTACGTATTTTAGATTGTAAGGTTGATAAAAATCATCCTATGATGAAAACAGCACCAAAAACAATTGATTATTTGACTGATAATGCAAAAGCGCATTTTGAAAAAGTTTGTGCTTTATTAGATGATTTAGAAATTGATTACGTTGTTGATCCTAACTTAGTAAGAGGATTAGATTATTATTCACATACAGTTTTTGAAATTATTTCTGATGATCCAAAATTAGGAGCTGGTTCAACAGTTGGTGGAGGAGGTCGCTATAATGGCCTTGTAGAAGAATTAGGTGGACCACAAACACCTGGTGTTGGCTTTGCTTTTGGAATGGAAAGATTAATGATTGCTTTAGGTGATGATCATGAAGATGAAGAAGGTTTAGATGTCTATATCATGCCTTTAGGTAGCGAAGCTAAAGATTTGGCTATGCAGATTATGACAATGCTTCGTGCTAATGGATTTACTTGTGATATGGATCAATGTGATCGTGGGTTAAAAGGGCAATTTAAATCTGCTGATCGTTTCCACGCTCATTTTTCAATGATTATTGGAGATGAAGAAGTTCAAAAAGAAGTCGTGAATATGAAATGTAATCATACAAAAGAACAAGTGGAAGTTCCATTAGAAAATATTGTAGAATTTATTGAAAATCATTATGAAGGAGATCATGATCATGAATAGAACACATAACAATGGGGAATTAAGAATTGAAAATGTTGGTCAACAAGTCGAATTGATTGGTTGGGTTGCCAAGAAAAGAAATTTAGGAGCTTTGGTTTTTGTTGATTTAAGAGATCGTTATGGAATTACTCAGGTGATTTTTGATGAATCTTTTGAAGAAAGATTAAAAGAAGTGAAAAATGAATATATTTTATCTGTTCAAGGTACAGTGATTGAAAGATCTTCTAAAAATCCAAAGATTCCTACAGGTGATATTGAAATTCAGGCAAGTGCTTTTACAATTATTAACACTGCAAAATTAACACCTATGATTGTGGCTGATGAAACAGATGCTTTAGAAGAAACAAGAATGCAATATCGTTATTTGGATTTAAGACGTCCTGTGATGCAAAAAAATATAATGACAAGACATCAAATCACAAGAAGTATTAGAGAATATTTAGATCATTTAGATTTTATAGATATTGAAACACCTTATTTAAACCGTTCTACACCAGAAGGTGCAAGAGATTTCTTAGTGCCTTCACGTGTTCATAAAGGATCTTTCTATGCTTTACCACAGTCACCTCAATTGTTTAAACAATTATTAATGGTATCTGGATTTGAAAGATATTACCAGATTGCACGTTGTTTTAGAGATGAAGATTTACGTGCTGATCGTCAAATTGAATTTACACAAGTCGATGTTGAAATGAGCTTTATGTCAACTGATCAGATTCTAGAAATTGGAGAAGGTATGATCAAAAAATTAATGAAAGATGTCAAAGGTATTGATATTGAATTGCCTTTAAGACGTTTGACTTGGCATGAAGCTATGGAAAGATATGGAATTGACAAACCTGATACACGCTTTGGATTAGAGCTTGTGAACTTGAATGATGTTGTCAGTGATGTGGATTTTGCAGTTTTTAAAAATGCTTTGGAAGCTGGCGGACATGTGAAAGGAATCAATGTTGTTGGTGAAGCAGCCAATTTTTCTCGTAAAAAAATTGATCAATTAACTGAACTTGCGAAAACTTATAAAGCTAAAGGTTTAGCATGGTTAAAAGTGACAGATGATGGCGTACAGGGACCAATTGCTAAATTCTTTACTGAAGAACAATTAGAAAAATTATTATCAGCTATGAATGCGCATAGTCAGGATTTATTGTTATTTGTTGGAGATGCTAAATATGAAGTTGTTTGCGATTCTTTAGCTGCTATTCGTAACTATTTAGGAAAAGAATTAAAATTATATGATCCTAATACTTTTGATTTCTTATGGGTTGTTGATTTCCCAATGTTTGAATATGATGATGAAACACAAAGATATTATGCAAAACATCATCCATTCACAAAACCAAAAGATGAAGATTTAGATAAATTAGAAACTGATCCAGAACATTGCTTAGCTGATGCTTATGATATTGTTTTAAATGGTTATGAATTAGGTGGTGGATCACAAAGAATTTATGATCAAAGTGTTCAAGAAAGAGCATTTAAAGCTTTAGGATTCACTCAAGAACAAATTGATGCGCAATTTGGATGGTTTGTAGAAGGATTACAATATGGAACACCACCACATGGAGGATTTGCTTTAGGGTTAGATAGAATTGCCATGTTACTTTGTGGTTGTGATTCTTTAAGAGATGTCATTGCCTTTCCTAAAAATACAAGTGCAACTTGTCCAATGTCAAAAGCACCGACACCAGTGGCAGATGCACAATTAGGAGAATTAGGAATCGGGGTGAAAGAATATGAATCAGACAAGAGTGAATAATGTTTTAAATGAAATGAGTCAAAGAGGAATGGATCATTTGATTATCAGTGATCCTAGCTCTATCAATTATTTGATTGGTTATGATAATCATCCAGGAGAAAGAATGTATGCATTGGTTTTATCATTAGATGGAAATCATACATTGTTCTTAAATCATTTGTTTTATTTAGATCAACAATTAGATTTAAATATTATCTGGTATGATGATACAGAAGATGGACCGGCTAAGATTGCTGAAGTTTTAAAAGATGCTCATTGTGTAGGTGTCGATAAAAACTGGGAAGCTAGATTCTTAATGAGGGTTATGGAACTGGCTAACGAAGAATGTTGTTTTGAACTAGGTTCAATCTGTGTTGATTACGTCCGTATGCATAAAGATGAAGAAGAAATTGAACTTATGCGTAAAGCGAGTCAATTAAATGATCAGGCTATTGATCAGGTGATTCAGTTATGTGCCAAAGGGACATTGACGGAAAAAGAAGTTGGACAACAGTTGGATGGTATTTTTCAATCATTAGGATGCAGTGGGAATTCTTTTGATCCAATTGTTGGCTATGGATCTAACGGGGCAGATGGACATCATGGTTGCGATGATTCAAAGTTAAAACCAGGAGACAGCATTGTCATTGATATGGGTGGTATTTATCAAGGATATTGCAGTGATATGACAAGAACTGTTTTCTATAAAGAAGTTTCTGATAAACAAAGAGAAGTTTATGAATTAGTTAAAAAAGCCAATGAAGCTGCTGAAGCTATGATTAAACCAGGTGTGAGACTATGTGACATTGATAAAACAGCAAGAGATATTATCAGTGAAGCAGGTTATGGACCAAACTTTAATCATCGTTTAGGTCATTTTATTGGTAGAGATGTTCATGAATACGGTGATGTGTCTGCTGCTTTTGATATGGAAGTAGAACCAGGAATGATTTTTTCAATTGAACCAGGTATTTATATTCAAGGTGAATTCGGTGTTAGAATTGAAGATTTGGTTTTAGTCACTGAAGATGGCTGTGAAGTTTTAAATCACTATTCAAAAGATTTAATGATTATTGGTTAGAGTGAAAACTCTAGCCTTTTTGTTTAGTGTTAAAGAAGGAAAATATAAAAATATTATAAAAATGTACATTTTTGATTCAAGTAGTATATTTTTTGAGTTTATATATAAAATAAAAAGAAGTCGCTAATAAAAACGAGAATAGTAGCGACTATCACAAACACAATATAATAATTAATTCAATATACGAAAAAGTTAAAATTAATAATAAAAAGTTATAATTGTTCAACTAGAAACTCGTGAAATTGCTTTTTGAGTTTTAGTTGATGAGCACGGCTGATTGGAATGGGTTGTTGGTTATTTAAAATGACATGGGTTCTTTTTATTTCATTGACATAATATGCATTGATAATATAACTATTATGTGTACGAATAAATTGTAAAGGTAATTGTTCTAATAGATCTTTGATTTTTTGTGCTGTCTTAATTGTTTCATGAACTGTGTAAATATATGAGTATCTTTGAATTCTTTCAATATACATAATATCATTTAATAGAATAATTTTGGTTTTATCTTTTAAAGATATGGTTAATACTTTTTGTGATTCTATAATTTGATGAATAGCTTTTTCAATAGCCATGGGAAGTCTTTTCTTTGATTCAGGTTTATATACAAAATAACAATGATTTGTTTCATAAACTTCTGTTGCTTTTTCTAAATAGGAACTGATAAAGATAATTTGAAAATTTTTATGTAATTGATTTAATTCTTTTGCCAGTTCAATGCCACTATGATTTTTTAATAAAATATCTATAATAATAATGGAATGGTCAGGGAATTGATTCATATGTAAAAGAACATCATGTATATCAAGAAAAGTTAGTATTTGAAATTGATGATTCATGGTGTTGATAATGTCTTGAATGTATTGAATATGTTCTTTCATGTCATCAATAATAATAATGTTTTGCATTCCAAATCGCCCCTTCAAACAGATTAATATAATATTATCATATTTTGAAGAGGTAGAATCTACAGAAAATGACATAAAGTTTGTTAAAAATGAAAAAGCTATAAAATCTTTATGATTCTATAGCTTCCCATTATTATTCTTGAGCGTTAGAGTTTTCTTTATATTTTTCACTCATTAAACCATCTTCACCACTATAACTTGCCTGTTGATTTTGGTTATAGCCTTTATACTGATTTTGTCTTTGTTTGTTTTTAGATTTTTTGTGACTCATAATTTCTCCTTTCTTTCTATTGACATCTTTAGTTTGTGTCAAAATATAAAAAATATGAAAAAATAAATAGATAGAGAATACTTTTTTTAAAATTTATGCTAGAATAAAAGGCGAGGTGAAGAGAGTTATGTATTATTTTATTGGTATTAAAGGTTCAGGTATGGCATCACTTGCAACAATTTTATTTGATTTAGGTTATGAAGTTGCTGGAAGTGATATTGATAAATATATTTTTATTGAAGAAGATTTAAGAAAAAGAGGAATTCCAATCTACTCTTTTGATAAAAATAATATTAAAGATGGTTATGAAGTGATTATTGGTAATGCGTTTGATGATTCTAATGAAGAAGTTAAAGAAGCATTAAGTAATCCCAATGTCAAAACACATACTTATTATGATTTTTTAGGTCATTTAATGGATCAGTATATTTCTATTGGTATTGCAGGAACACATGGAAAGACAACAACAACGGGTATGGCTTATCATTTGTTTAAGGAATTTGATAAGACTTCTGTTTTAATTGGTGATGGAACAGGACATGCTGTTGAAGACAGTAAATATTTTATTGCAGAAACATGTGAATATCAGGATCATTTTTTACATTATTATCCAACTTATGCGATTATTAATAATATTGAAATGGATCATGTTGATTATTTTAAATCTATGGAACAATATGAAAAGTCATTTGAACAATATGCAAATCAAGTTAAAGATACAGTTATTATCTGGGGTGATGATCCACATTTACCACACCTTCATTATCAAAAACGTGTTCTAAAATTTGGAACAGGTGAAAATAATGATGTTATTGCTAAAAATATCATTAATAATGATCATGGATTATCATTTGATGTTTATATTCATAAAGATTTATTTGGACATTTTGCTTTGCCATTTTATGGAATGCATATGCTTTATGATTCATTAGCGGTTATTACTTTAGGATATTTAGAAAATATGAGTGCTGAATATATCCAAGAACGTCTTTCTACTTTTGATGGTGTAAAACGTCGTTATACTGTTAAGACAGTTGGGAATAATATTTATGTGGATGATTATGCACATCATCCAACAGCAATCCGTTATGTCATTGAAGCAACACGCTCACGTTATCCACATAAAAAGATTGTTGCCATCTTTCAACCAGATCGTTTTTCAAGGGGATTACGTTTTGCTAAAGAATTTGCTGAAGCAATGGATTTAGCAGATTATCCTTTCTTTGTCCATTTTCCAGAAAATGCGAAGAAAGAACCTGGTATTGATATAGACATTTATGACATTGCAAAATACAATCCACGTGCTCAGGTTATTCATGAAGATGAAGCGGCTGTGAAGCTTTTAAGTCAATATGATAATGTTGTTTATCTATTTATGAGTAGTAAAGATATTTATAAATTAGAAGATCAAGTTATTGCTTATAAACAATCGCAGTAAGGGTTATCTTTTAATCATGTTGTATTTATGCTATAATATGGTAAATTGGCAGAAAGGAGAACTTATGGATGCAAAATTAGTATGCTATTGCATTTTGATATTATCTGGGGCTTTTGCACTTTTGAGCTTAGGTCTATTATTAATAAGAATGTCTTTAGCTGTCAAAGAAACAACGGTTTTAATGACAATGTTAGAAACAACCATTCAAAAAGTTGATCATATTTTAGATGATGTCAATAATAAAATGAATATGCTCAATGCACCTGTTGAATTGGTAAGTGGAATTTTTTCAAAAGGTGGTATGAAATCTGGTTTATTTGGGGTTTTAGGATTTTTAACTTCGTTTTTAAGAAGAAAAAAATAGAAAGAGAAAGGTGATTAGAATGAAATTTGGAAAGTTTTTAGTTGGTTTAGGTATTGGTGCAGTCGCTGGATTGTTATTGGCACCTAAAAAAGGTAGTGAATTAAGAGAAGATATTAAACGTGAATCTTTAAAAGCTTATGATAATTTAAAGAATATGACAAAAGAAGATCTTGAAGCTATGTTAGGTCAAACAATTGAAACAGTTAAGAAATCTGTAGATGAATTTGATATTGATACATTTAAAGCAACGACAAGAGATAAACTTAATGAATTGGAAGCAAAATTAGAAGATTTTGCTGCAAAAGTAAAAGATAGTGACCAGTATTTAACGATTCGTGATGGAGTTGTTGATTTAACACAAAAAGTCAATGATAAAATAGAAGAAGTCAAAACAAAAGTTTTAGATTCATCTGTAGATGATGATTATTTAGAAGCTTTTGAAAATGAAATCGAGAATGTTGAAGAAAAATTAGATGAAATGATTGAAGAGATTAAAGATTAATCATGGGAAAAAATGTAACAATTTATGATGTTGCTAGAGAAGCTGGTGTTTCTCTGGCAACAGTTTCACGTGTTATTAACGGTTCGAGTGTTGTGAAACCTAAAACACGTGATAAAGTCCTTGAGGCTATTCAACGTTTAGATTTCAAACCCAATCAGATTGCCAGAGGTCTTGCAACAAGTAAGACAACAACGATTGCTATTGTTTTTCCACAATCATTATTTGCTCATGTGAAAGATATGATTGGTGGAATAGGTGATACAAGTCGCCGTTTAGATTATAATGTCAGTATTTATACAACAGATGAAATTGGAGATGGCAATCCTATTGAAACTGTTATTGAAAAAGTTGTGAAATCACGTGCAGATGGTGTGATTTTATTTAATAATGAAGAAATCGAAAAGGAAATTGCTTTAGTTAATAAATATAAAATACCTGCAGTTGTTATTGGAACAAGTGTTACTGGGAAATATATGGGATCTATTTTTGCAGATGCAAAAAAGATTGCATATGAGGTTGTTAATAAATATTTGGCACAGGGAAAAAGTGATATTTTGTTTGTGTCACCTAAGCAGAATTTAATCAACATAGAAGAAATGATTACTGGAATTCAGGAAGCTTATCAAAAATATGATTTGGTTTTTGATGCAACAAAACAGGTCGTACATACATCATCACATTATGAAAAAAGCTATCCACAATTTTTAGAGTATTTTAAAAATCATCGACATGATCTTGTTTTTACAAGTTATGATAAGGAAGCTGTTGCTGTTGTGAATGCTGCAATTGACAATGGAATTGAAATTCCTGATGAAATGGAAGTTATTGGTATGATGAATACAAGCTATGCTTTGATTTGTCGTCCTTCATTAACATCTATTCATGTTCCTGTGTATGATATGGGGGCATTAGCTGTAAGATTGCTAACAAAAATACTTAATGATGAAGAAATTGAAAACAAAGCTGTTGTCATTCAACATTTATTGATGCCACGTGCTACAACAAAGAAAGACTTCTAATTGATTTAGAAGTTTTTTTCAAAGGGGAATCTTATGTATATCAAACAATTCTTTATAGATTTAAAGTTAAATATATGTTTTGTCTGTAAGTGGTTATGGATTGCTTTTGTTTTGGGTATTGTCTGTGGTATTGTAGGAGCATTATTTCATATTTCTATTGATTATGTTACTGATTTTCGTTTGTCGCATTCATGGATTGTATGGGGATTGCCAATTGGTGGTGTTTGTATTGTCTATCTTTATCGTCTGGTTCATTTATCTCACGAACCAGGAACAAATACGATTATTCAATCTATTCGCCAACAGGAAAAAGTTCCTGTTTTATTAGCACCAGCGATTTTTTTAGCTACTATTATTACCCATTTGTTTGGAGGTTCTAGTGGAAGAGAAGGAGCTGCATTACAAATTGGTGGTTCACTAGCAACATCTTTTGGAAAAATAATTCATGCTGATCAGCGTGAAATGTCAATGTTGATTATGTGTGGTATGAGTGCAGTCTTTTCAGCTTTATTTGGAACTCCATTAACTGCGACACTTTTTTCCATGGAAGTTGTTAGTGTCGGTGTATTTTATTATGCGGCATTAGTTCCATGCTTATGCAGTAGTTTGATTTCATTTGGAATTGCACAACTTTTTGGATGTCAGCCAACTTTTTATCAGTTATCAATTCCTTTTCAATTAACACCAATTATGAGTTTAAGATTAGCTGTTTTTGCATTTATTATTGCTGCTTTTTCCATTGTATTTGTATTAATGATGCATTATAGTCACAAATGTTTTCATCAATATTTTCATAATCCATATATACGAGTTATTATAGGATCATTCATGTTGATGATTTTGGTTTTCTTTTTTCAACAAAGATATTTAGGAGCTGGAATGGAAATTGTTGCAGAAGCTCTTTATCATCAGGCTCTACCATATGATTTTTTCATGAAAGCTATTTTTACTGCTATTACTATCGGCTGTGGTTTTAAAGGTGGAGAAATTGTTCCAACTTTTGTGATTGGTTCAACTTTAGGATATGTATCAGCTTTATTATTGGGCATTGATCCTCATCTAGGGGCTGCTATTGGAATTGTTGGTATGTTTTGTTGTGTTATTAATTCACCACTTACAAGTCTCATGTTAGGGGCTGAAATGTTTGGTATTCAATATTTAACAGCAATGGCTATTGTTGTTGCATTATGTTATGTTTTATCAGGATATTTTAGTTTGTATCAAGCACAAAAAATTGTATATTCTAAAACTTCAGTTGAATTTATCAATCAAAATGCAAAGTAAAAATTTTAAGTTGACTTCGACTTGAAAATCGCATATTATATATTTAAGCGTTGAAGAAGACAAGTAATTATAAATGGATGTTATAGAGAGTCTATGATTGGTGGAAATAGATCATTGTTTATAATGAATACACTTTGGAGCAGCTAAATGAAAAGTTTAGCCGGTGGCAACATCGTTATCAATAAAGAGCGTATGCTTAATGCATAAATAAAGGTGGTACCGCGAGAATTCGTCCTTTTGATGAATTCTTTTTTTATTTTATAAGGAGGATATATGTTATGAAAATTTATGATGAATTAGTATGGCGTGGTTTAATTAAAGATGTTAGCTCGCCAGATATTGAAGAAAAATTAAATAATGGAGGAATGACTTTTTATATTGGTACTGATCCAACTGGTGATAGTTTACATATTGGACATTTCTCATCATTTTTGATTAGTAAACGATTAAAGGATGCCGGACATAATCCTATTTTATTAGTAGGTGGAGCTACAGGTTTGATTGGAGATCCTAAACCTGATACTGAAAGACCAATGATTACTAAAGAAGAAGTACAACATAATTTTGAATGTCTAAAAGAACAGGCTCAGGATTTATTTGGGTTTGAAGTTGTGAATAATTATGATTGGTCAAAAGATTTAAACTTCATTGATTTTTTAAGAGATTATGGTAAATATTTTAATGTCAACTATATGTTGAATAAAGATATTGTCAAAAGAAGATTAGACTTAGGAATTACATATACTGAATTTTCTTACATGATTATGCAGGCCATGGATTTCTATTGGTTATATGAAAATAAAGGTTGCCAAATGCAGGTAGCTGGACAAGATCAATGGGGAAATATTACTGCTGGTATTGAATTGATTAGAAAGAAAACAGGGAAAGAAGCTTATGGATTTACAATGCCTTTGCTTACTAAATCTGATGGTACGAAATTTGGAAAAACAAACGGTCATGCCATTTGGTTAGATCGTAAAAAAACATCACCATATGAAATGTATCAGTTCTTTATTAATTCAGAAGATGATAAAGTCATTGATTACTTAAAATTCTTAACTTTCTTATCTAAAGAAGAAATTGAAGAATTAGAAGAAAAGAATAAAACACAGCCTCATTTAAGAGAAGCACATAAAGCTCTAGCAAAAGAAGTGATTACATTTATCCATGGTGAAGAAGCATATCAGGAAGCTTTGGATATTAGCCAAATGTTATTCTCCGGTAAAATTCAAGATTTAACATTAGAACAAGTTCAGTCATGCTTCCATGGTGTTCCTAGTATAGATATGGAAGAAGATACACAAATTTTAAATGCTTTAGTTAAAGTAGGGGCTGCTTCATCAAATCGAGAAGCACGTCAATTTGTTACAGGTGGTTCTGTTCTTGTCAATGGAGAAAAGATTACAGATGTAAGCTTTGTTATTCAAAAAGAAAATGCTTTTGGAAAACAGGCAACTGTTATTAGACGTGGTAAGAAAAATTATTATGTCATTAATCATAAATAGGAGGATAGGATGAAAAAAATATTAGGAAGTTTCATGGCATTAGTTATGCTTTTGGGTTGTTCATCACAAAGTCAAGAAACACAAAATAGTGATACTCAAAATCAAACTGCTGTAGCTCAAAATGGCGATTATGTGAATATTGATTTTGTAGGAAAAATTGACGGTGTAGCTTTCAATGGTGGAAGTGCAGAGGGTTATGAGTTAAAATTAGGTTCTGATACCATGATTGATGGTTTTGAAGATGGAATTGTTGGGATGAAATTAGATGAAGAAAAAACAATTACTGTAACTTTTCCTGAAAACTACACTGCAGAGCTTGCAGGAAAAGAAGCAACATTTGATATTACTTTGCATAAGATTTATCGTGAAATTCAATAAATTTGAGTCTAATGACTCATTTTTATATTTCACAGATGAGGAGGTTTTGAAATGGATGGAATATTGTTAGTTAATAAACCGGCAGGTATGACAAGTCATGATGTTGTGAATCGCATTAGAAAGATTCTTCATACAAAAAAAGTTGGACATTGTGGGACATTGGATCCTGATGCCACAGGTGTTCTGGTTTTGTGTATTGGCAAAGCAACAAAGGCTTTACAATTTTTAATGAGTGAAACAAAAGTTTATCAGGCTACACTCTTTTTAGGAACGGCTACTGATACATACGATAGTAGTGGTCAAATTATGGAAGAAAAAGCTTTTCATGGTGTAAGAGATGTTGAAGAAACTTTACAGTCTTTTATTGGAAAGCAACAACAAATTCCGCCTATTTATTCGGCTATTAAAGTGCATGGTAAAAAATTGTATGAATATGCCAGAAATCAGGAACATGTAGATATTCAACCGCGAACTATTATGATTGAAAAAATAGAGTTAATTTCCCAACAAGATCAATCCATAACATTTCAGGTAAAATGTTCCAAAGGTACATATATTCGTTCATTGTGTGTAGATATAGGAAAAAAGTTGGGCTATCCTGCACATATGACTCATTTAATACGTTTAGCTTCAGGAGAGTTTTATCTTGAAGACTGTTATAGTTTAGAAGATATTGAACAAGGACATTATCAGTTCATGAGTTTAGAAGATGCATTTCAACATTTTGAACATTATTACATTGATGATGAAAATATTGTTTATCATGGTAAAAAAATAAAGAGTGATATTGATCATCAGGTTGTTGTATGTAATCAAAACCATAAGGTTTTAGCGGTTTATGGACCTGATGGTGAAGGATATTTAAAAAGTATAAGAGGGCTATTTTAATGGAAATCATTTATTTAAAAGAAGATATGAAATTACATATGACAGACTCTATTGTAGCAGCAATTGGTTTTTTTGATGGTTTACATGTAGGGCATATGGCACTTGTTGAAGAAGTGAAACGAGTTGCAGACACAAAGCATTATCATAAAGCTTTAATAACTTTTGATCATTATCCACTTTATGTATTAGGAAAGTTAAAAGAGGAAAAATGTCTGACTTCCATTGATGATCGTTATGAAATTCTTAAAAAAAGAGGATTTGATTATTTGTTTGTGATTGAATTTACACCCAAGGTTGCTGCTTTATCGCCTCAAGAATTCATACAGAAATATCTTATTGAATGTGGTATCAAGCATGTAGTCTGTGGTTTTGATTTTCGTTTTGGTGCAAAAAATCAGGGTGATGCGAAAACATTGCAGGAATCTTTTGGTTTTCATGTCAGTGTTATAGATGAAGTCATTTATAAAGGAGAAAAGATTTCTTCAACACGTATTCGACAGCATCTAGAAAATGGACAAATGAAAGATTTAAATGAATTATTAGGACGTCAATACTGTGTACATGGTCAGGTTATCCACGGTAGACATATTGGACATGAAATTGGTTTTCCAACAGCTAATATTGATTATGGTTCTTATTTTTTACCTTGTGGTGGTGTCTATGCTGTTAAAGTGATTATCAATCAAAATACCTACATGGGAATGTGTAATATTGGATATAATCCCACTTTTCAACCATTAGATAAAGCTTCTTTAGAAGTTCATATTTTAGATTTTAATCATGATATTTATGGAAAAGAGATTTACGTAGAATTTTATGATTTGATACGTAAGGAAAAACCATTTCATTCTAAAGAAGAACTCATTCAACAACTTTATAAAGATCGTGAATATGTCAGAGAATATTTTTCTCAAATAGCAAAGGAGATTAATTGATAAAATTAACCTCCTTTTTTGGTATGAAAATGATACAATGCTCCAAGTAAATTGGCTTCATTTTGAAATTGACAGGCTTTAATAACTGGTTCATGATCATCTTCTTTGTATTGTTTTCTTAAATCATGAAATTGTTTTTGAATAGTTTGAATGAAAAATGGCTGTTGACTGATTCCTCCACCAATAGTTACGATATCTAAATCTAGTAAATAATCAAGATTATAGATCATTGTTGCAATCTGTAAACAATAGTGTTCAAAATACTGCATAGCTTGATGAGATGAAGTCAGTTGTTGAAATACAATCTGTCCATCATCAGGACATTTTAAAATATCACTCAGATCATGAATGAGTTTAACAGCATTATATTCTTTACCAAAGTTAGAATAGCCATTTGATGTAGGAATTAAAAAAGAACCGAGCTCTCCAATTTTATAGTGTTTTGATTCTACGATTTTTTCATGTAATATATATGTTCCGCCAATACCTGTACCTAAGACAATCATAAAACCATTATCAACGTTCTTTAAGCTTCCTTTCCACATTTCACCTAAAGCAGCGCATTTGGCATCATTTTGTAAAGTGACTGGTAAGTGAGTTAAACTGGAAAATTCTTGACAAAAATCTGTTTCATTGAAATAGGGCAGTAAAGTAATAGCGTGGATATATCCTCTTTGACTATCAATAAGACCGGGCATACTGACAGCTATTCCTTCGACTTCTTTTGTGATTAATGTTTTTAAAGCATGATAGAATGTTTCTTTGTTGGTTTTGACAGTAGGAATCATATTCTTTTGTAAGCATATCCCATTAGATTGATAATATCCATATTTGGTATATGTACCACCTATATCTATAGCTAAATACATGATTTTCACCTCTCGTTTCATTATTTCATTGATTCATTTTGAATTCAACCTTTATTCATGTTTTTGATTTCTTTTTTGAGTAATTATGATATAATGATTAGACTGAGAGGATGTGATACGATGAATTTAGACAAATTATTAAATCCAAAACAAAAGGAAGCAGCCACTTATTTAGATTCTCATTTACGTATTATTGCAGGAGCAGGAAGTGGGAAAACACGTGTTTTAACATATCGTATTGCTTACTTGATTGAAGAAGTGGGGATTGAGCCTCGACATATATTGGCTATTACTTTTACAAATAAAGCAGCGAATGAAATGCGTCAAAGAGTTGTGGATTTATTAGGTGAATATGCTTCAGGAGCTCTTTTATGTACAATTCATTCCTTATGTGTCAGAATATTAAGACAGCATATTCATGCTTTTCATTATCCTCATCATTTTGTTATTATGGATGAAGAAGATCAAAAATCATTATTAAAGAAGATTTTTAAAGATAAAAATATTGATAGTAAAACAATGAGTGTAAAAAGCTGTATTCATTATATATCATCATGTAAAATGGCTGAAATATCACCACAAAAAGCGTATAAATTAGCAGGAGATTTTATAGGTGGGGCCAAAAAAGCAATTGTTTATCAGGAATATGAAAAATATAAAGAAGAACATTTTATGCTGGATTTTGATGATTTGTTGTTGAAGACTGTTGAATTATTTGAGAAATTCCCAGAAATTCTGGAAAAATGGCAACGTAAATTTCAATATATACATGTAGATGAGTTTCAGGATGTTGGAAATATTGATTATAAATTGATTCATCTTTTATCAGGTCAAGCAACTTTATGTGTAGTTGGAGATCCTGATCAGACAATCTATTCTTTTAGAGGTTCTGATGTGAATTATATAATGAATTTTGATAAAGATTATTCTCATGTCAAAACCATTATTCTTGATCAGAATTATCGTTCTACAAAAACAATATTAGATATATCGAATAATTTGATTCGAAAAAATAAAAATCGTTTAGAAAAAGATTTGTTTACACAATTAGAAGATGGTGATAAAGTTGTGCACTATTCAGCAGGCGATGAAGAAGCAGAAGCTGAGTTTGTCTGTCAGACAATTGAAAATATTATACATCAGGTTGATGGTGTGAATTATCATGATTTTGCGATTCTCTATCGTGCTAATTATTTATCACGTCCTTTTGAACAGAAATTAATTCAGCATCAGATTGATTATAAAATATTTGGTGGATTAAAGTTTTTTAATCGTAAAGAAATTAAAGATGCATTAAGTTATTTACGCTTAATGGTATTTATGGATGATTTATCTTTTGAACGTATTATTAATGTTCCTAGTCGTGGTATTGGTCAAAAAACACTTGAAAAAATCCAACTGAAAGCGATTGAGTATGGCATTAGCTGTTATGAAGCTGTTTGTTTATATAGTGATGAAATTGGATTGAAAGGTAAAGTGAAAAAAGCCATCAGTGAATTTGTACAAGCTATTGAAAAAGCAAGACAATCAAGAAATCCCTTGGCTGATGTCTTTGAATACTTATTGAAAGATATTGGTTATTTTGAAATGCTAAGAAATGATGAAGATGAAAATCGTATTCAAAACATTATGGAGTTAAAAAACTCAATTGCTGGATATATGAATACCCATCCAGATAGTGCTACTTTTGAAAGTTATTTACAGGATATCGCTTTATATACATCACAAGATGATATGACACAGGATGAATATGTATCATTAATGAGTATTCATATGGCTAAAGGTCTGGAGTTTAACTATGTCTTTGTTGTGGGATTGTCACAGGATGTCTTTCCAAGTTTTAGAAGTGTTTCTGAAGAAGGAGAAGAGGGGATGGAAGAAGAACGTAGATTGGCTTATGTGGCATTTACGCGTGCGAAAAAGCGTCTATATCTGACGGATAGTCAAGGATTTAATTATATGACGAATTCTCCTAAAATGGCTTCTCAGTTTATTGATGAAATTGGTGTAGATCATGTTGAACATATTGGTAAGCCTTCACCATTTAAAACAAAACAATTTGTACATTTAGGTCCAACTGTTGATGAGATGATAGGTGATAATGATATTCATGACTGGAAACAGGGTGATTTTGTAGAGCATGATGTCTTTGGTAAAGGTGTTATTGTTAAAGTTCGTGGAAATACTTTAGATATTGCTTTTTCCATGCCATATGGTTTAAAAACATTGATGGCACAGCATAAGGCTTTAAGACGTTTATCGTCATAAAAATGATGTGAAAATAAGGATAATTTTGGGTGATGAATTTTGATGTTTTGTATTTGATTCATCATCTTTTTTTGATATAATGAGCAAGTGAATGGAGTGTGTAAAATGACATTAGAAAGATTGAATGAAATCAAAAAATTATTAAATGAATATAATTATCAATATTATGTCTTAGATAATCCAACAGTATCCGATCAAGAATATGATCGTTTGATGCAAGAGTTGCAAAGTATAGAAGCTAAACATCCTGAATGGGTAACTCCTGATTCACCAAGTCAACGTGTGGGTGGAGAAGTCTTAGAAGGATTTCAGAAAATTACGCATCAAAGAATGATGTTGTCTTTAGGAAATATTTTTAATGAAGATGAACTGAGAGAATTCGATGATCGTATTCGTGATGTGTTTCCTCAAGCTGAATATGTCTGTGAGTTAAAAATAGATGGCTTAGCTGTTTCATTAGTTTATGCTGATGGACAATTGAGTTATGGAGCAACACGTGGTGATGGAACAACTGGTGAAGATATTACGCATAATGTCAAAACAATTAAATCTATTCCATTATCAATTGATTATCAGGGAGATTTTGAAGTGCGTGGAGAAATCTATATGCCTAAAAAATCTTTTGAACAATTGAATCATCAACGTCAACAAGCAGGTGAAGCCTTATTTGCGAATCCTCGAAATGCGGCTGCCGGAAGTGTTAGACAGCTAGATTCAAGTATTGCTGCTAAACGTGGCTTAGATGCATTTTTATATATGGTGCCAACGGCTCAGGAAGTAGGGTGTCAAACACATAAAGAAGCTTTAGATTATATTGCAAAGCTGGGCTTCAAAGTCAATCCTATGACACGTGTTTGTGCAAATATTGATGAAGTATGGAATTTCATTATGGAAATGACAGAAAAACGTCAATCTTTGCCTTATGAAATAGATGGTATAGTCATTAAAGTGAATAATTTAGCATGGCAGGAAAGATTAGGGTATACAGCAAAAGTTCCTAAATGGGCTGTTGCCTATAAATTCCCAGCTGAAGAAGTTGTCACAAAACTTAAGGATATTATTTTTACAATTGGAAGAACGGGTCAAATTACGCCAAATGCGGTTTTGGAACCTGTACGTGTCGCTGGTAGTACCGTTCAACGTGCGACATTACATAATGAAGATAACGTTGTTCATAAGGATATTCGTGTTGGCGATTATGTTGTGGTCCGTAAAGCAGGAGATGTTATCCCAGAAGTTGTTCGATCTTTAAAAGAAAGACGTGATGGAACAGAACAGAAATTTAAGATGATTGATGTTTGTCCATATTGTGGGACACCGCTTGTTAGAAAAGACAATGAGGCTGCTTATTATTGTTTAAATGAGCATTGTGATTCTAAGAAGATTGAGCGCATCATTCATTTCGCATCTCGTGATGCTATGAATATAGAAGGATTAGGAGAAAAAATTATAGAACAATTTTATAATTTAGGTTTTGTTCGTTCTATTGAAGATATTTATAGTTTATCTAGTCATGAACAGGAAATTATAGATATAGAAGGATTTGGTAGAAAATCAATGGATAATTTGTTAGAGGCTATTGAAAAAAGTAAAGGTAATTCAATGGAAAAATTATTATTTGGTTTAGGAATTAAAGGAATCGGTGCTAAAATGGCTGATAACTTAGCTAAGGAGTTTAAAAGTATGGATGCTTTGCTTGAGGCTTCAACAGCTAAGTTGCTTTCTATGCGTGATGTTGGCGATACACTTGTTCAATCTTTAAATCGTTTTAGAAGTCAACCTCAATCAATGGCTTTATTACAACATTTAAAAGATCTCGGTTTAAATATGAATTATCTAAAAGATACATCTTTACTTCAAGAAAGTATTTTTAATGGAAAAACTGTTTGTGTCACAGGAACATTAGAATTGATGACACGTAAGGAGATTAAAGAGTATCTTGCCAGACTAGGTGCTAATGTGACAGGTAGTGTATCTAAAAAAACAGATTATCTGATCTGTGGTCGTGATGCTGGAAGTAAACTTGAAAAGGCCAGAGAATTAGGTGTGACTGTATTAAGTGAAGAACAATTTAAGGAGGAGGTTGATTTATGAAAAGAATAATATGTGTTTGTATGGCTTTCTTATTGTTGTTGACTGGTTGTCAATCTTCACAAGATACTGTTGAAGAAGAAACAACAAACAATACTGCATCAATGGAGTCATTTGATGATACTTATTATAATATCGTCAAATTTGAAGATAGTGAACTGAGAGAAGATTTCTATTTGGACTATGGTGCAACATCTGATTTCTCTTCAATTGGAAGAGGATTACAAATTTTATCATCACAATATTTTTCGACTTCTGATCATTATATGAGTGAAGGTCAATATTTAAAGCTTGCTTTAAAACAAGAAATGGTTAAACGTGATAGTGATTATTCTTTACAGCCTGCTGCTGGAACAAAGATTGCCAATGTCAGTGATCCAACAATGGTTCAACAGATTCAAGAACAGGATTTTTGGGAAAAATCAGGTGATAAATATACTTTAAAAGGTGCGTCATTTGTGATTGTTCTTGATCCTCGTGATAAAAATAATGCTCGTTTAAAAACGCAGATGGATGATCAATCTATTTTAAATTATGGATATGAATGTAGTGAGAAATTATATGAAATTATTCAATCTCACGAAGATTTTGAAAAGTTAAAGAATTTACCTGTTTTAATTACGGTTTATCAGGCCACGGATTTAACAGAAAGTACTGTAGATGGAAATTATATTTTAAAGACATACTGTGATGGTTCTTATGGAAATAGTGAAGAAGTAAATTTTGAAACTGTTTTATTTTCAAGTACACGTGCCGAAGAATTAGATGCCACAACATCTAATGAATTTGATATTATTAAAAGTAATTTAAAAGATGCAGCAACTGAAGCTGCAGGATTAGTAGGAACTGCTAGATATCAAAATGGTGAAATTCAATCAATGGTTATGGAAGCTCATTTAAACGTGAAAACAGCAACTGAATTGATGTATTTATCTTCTATTTTGGCGAATGGTGTTGATACACGTTTTTCATCTGATTTTGATATTAAAGTGCTTATATATTCACAAGATGAATTACAGGCGATTGTGATTAAAGATAGAGGACAAGACGTTAAAAGTTATTATTTATATTAGAGGATGGACTATGGACGAAAGAGAATTAATTCAATCATTAGCAAAAGATGTAAAGTTATCTGTTTTGGATGAAAATATAGATGCTTTCATTGAAGCATATCATCAATTTCTCAAACAGGTTCAAAGTCTAGAAAGTATTCAAACTGAAGGTGTAGAGCCTTTGGTTTTTCCTTTTGAGGTAGAAACTTCTTTTTTAAGGGAAGATAGTATACAGGATGTTATGCGTAGAGAAGATATTTTAAAAAATGCAAAACACATCAAAAATCAACAAATTCAGATTCCTAAGGTGGTGGAATGATGAATGTTTATAGTATAGAAGAATTGCATCATGGTTTTAAAACTGGTCAAATTCTTCCTGAAAATTATTATCAGGAGATTTGGCATGAGGCTCAATATCAGCAAAAACGCTTAAATGCTTTTGCGCTTATGACGTTTGACAAAGCACAACAAGATTTAAAACATGCGCAATTTCAAAATATTTTGAGTGGAATTCCCTATGTTTTAAAAGATAATTTTAATACAAAAGGGATTTATACAACAGCATCCAGCCGTATGTTGGCTGATTATTTACCTGTATATAATGCACATATTGTTGATTTACTGGAAAAAGCAGAATGCTGTTTAATTGGAAAAGCTTCAATGGATGAATTAGGCATGGGAACTATGAATATGACTGCTTTGACGGGACCTGTTTTGAATCCATGGAATATTCAAAGAGTTGCTGGTGGTTCATCTGGAGGATGTGCAGCATTAGTTGGAAGTGGCGTTGTTCCTTTTGCGATTGGGAGTGACACAGGCGATTCTATTCGTCGTCCTGCTGGTTTTTGTGGCATTGTAGGAATGAAACCTACATGGGGATTGATATCACGTTATGGTTTGATTCCTTATGCTGCCAGTTTAGATACGGTTGGTGCTATGACCAGAAGCGTTAAAGATATGAGTATTGTTTTAGAAAATATTGCTGGCTATGATGAACATGATATGACATCATGTACTAAAAAAGTACCATCTTATTATCAATCTTTATCTTCAGATGTATCTCATTTGAAAATTGCTGTCATAAAAAATGTATATGAAAGATTAACGGATTCACGCATAAAAGAAAAATTTATGAATTGTGTTTCCATATTCAAAACATTAGGGGCAACAATTCATGAAGTTGAATTTCCAGATACTTATCTTCAGGCTTTATCACCAGTTTATCAGATTATTGCTAATGGGGAAGCTACAAGTCAACATGCCTGCTTAGATGGCATTAAGTATGGCTTACAAAAACAAGGGGAAAATATAGATGATATGATTATACGTACTCGAAGCCAGGGTTTTCATCAAAGCATTCAACAGCGTTTTATTTTGGGTTCATTGGCCTTGAAACAGGAAAATCAGGAAAAGATGTTTAGAAAAGCTCAACAGGTCAGACGACTCATTGTCAATTCGATTCAAGATTTATATCGTCATTATGATATTATTTTGACTCCTAATGGTGAGGGAATTGCTCCTTTTCTTAATGAGGCTAAGCAAGTTGAATATACATTAGTTGATGATTTTTTGATTGTTGCGAATTTGGCAGGATTACCAAGTTTAACTTTACCATGTGGTTTTGTTGACCATATGCCTGTAGCCATTCATATAATGGGACGATGTTTTGAGGAACAGACTGTTCTCAATTGCGCCTATGCGTTAGAAAAATCGCTATCTGTTTCTCAGCAATATTGCCAAAAGGAGATTCAACATGTTTGAAACAATCATAGGTATTGAAGTCCACTGTGAATTAAAAACGCAGTCTAAAATGTTTTCTTCAGCTCCTGTTTCATTTGGACAACCACCTAATAGTCAAGCTCATGTTGTAGATTTAGCGATGCCAGGAACTTTACCATCGGTTAATAAAAAAGCAGTGGAAATGGCTATTCGTGTTTGTCATGCTTTGCATATGGATATAGACAGTTTGCTTCGTTTTGATCGTAAGAATTATTATTATCCAGATTTACCAAAAGGTTTCCAAATAACGCAACAATATCATCCTATTGGTAAAAATGGATATTTAGATATTGAAGTCAATGAACAGAAGATACATATCAATATAGAACAGCTTCATCTTGAAGAAGATACAGCAAAACTCACCCATGATGACGATTATACATTGATTGATTATAATCGTGCAGGTATTCCTTTGATTGAAATTGTGACACAACCTCAGTTTCATAATAGTCAGGAGGTTTGTGCTTATTTGGAAGCTTTAAGAATGATTTTGATCTATACTGATGTTTCAGATGCTATTATGGCTCAAGGATCTATGCGCTGTGATATTAATATTTCATTACGCCATGAAGGGTCTCAAGGCTATGGTGAAAAAGTGGAAATTAAAAATTTGAATTCACTCGCTAATGTGCAAAAAGCGATTGATTTTGAAATTCAAAGACAGACAGAACTTTTATTGAATCATTACCCCGTTCCAAGACAAACGCGACGTTTTGATGAAAAGACACAAAAGACAATAGCGATGCGTGATAAGGAATTATTAGCTGATTATCGTTATTATCCTGAACCTAATATTTTACCAGTTCGTCTACCATGGCAATGGATTGAAAGTATTAAAGATCATTTACCAGTGCTTCCAGCACAAAGACGCGATAAATATATTCATGAATATAAACTTTCAGTAAAAGAAGCTGATACGCTTTTATTGAATAAAGATTTATCAGACTTTTATGACCAGGTCGTTAAACAATGTATATATTATGATACAGTATGTCACTGGCTTATTGGAGATGTTTTGTCTTATCTTCATAAAAATCATTTACATATTCATGATATATTTGAAGTTCAGGATTTTGCGAAACTGATGAATATGACAGGTCAAGGAATTGTTTCTTCTAAACAAACAAAACAGATTTTATCATTAATGATTTTAGAAAAAATGGATCCTTTAACTATTATGCAAAAACATCATATTCAACAAATGAATGATGAAAATGTTTTGATAGAGCTGATTGAAGAACTGCTAGATAATCACTTTCAATTGGTTCAGGATTACCATCAGGGTAAGACAAATCTTTTAGGTTATTTTGTAGGACAAGTCATGAAAAAAACTCAAGGACAAGCGAATCCTCAAAAAACAAATCAATTATTAAAACAATTATTGGAAAAAAGAAAAACATAATGTTCTATACATTGTTCATGAATTTTGGTACAATAGAGAAAAAGTAGGTGAAAAATAATGGCAAAAAAATTTCATTTTGATGATGAAGACGATATTCAGGATGAATACCAACCTTCATCATATCTTGATGATTTAGAAAACAAAAGAGAAAATGTGCCTTATACTGCAATAGATGAAGAAGATGACGAGGAAGAGGAGCCAATGAAGAAAAAGAAAAAAGGTTTTGTTATGAAATGGTGGCACTATCTGCTCATTTTATTTGGAGCTTTAGCTGTTGCTTTTATTATTTATATCGTAGTTTTATCATTTAATAATGGTCCTGTCTACGGAGATCGCTGTGAAGGTATGGTGAGTATTTCTAAAGATGCCAGAGATTCAACTGTGTCAACTATGGAAGAAAAATATGATGAAATTGAATCAATGACACTTTCAACTGAATGTCGTCAATTAAAATTAGATATTACTTTTAAAGCAGGTATGAGCACCAAAGAAGCACAAAATATTGCAGAAGAAACAGTTCAAACTTTGGATGGTATTGTGGGAAGAGAAAAAGAAGATGGCCAAAAATATAGTGATTTATTTGGTACAATTGATGGTGTGACACAATATGAAGTCAATGTTTTCATGACATCTTCTGATAGTGAAGATTTTCCGATTTATGGAACAAAAAATATTCAAAATGATGAGTTTTCCTATACTTTAGCTTCTGTAAGAGATGAAGAAAGTGCAAAGAAAGCTCAAGAAACTTTAACGGATGAATAAAACGAGCTAAGCTCGTTTTTTTATAGGAGGACATATATTATTATGCAAAAGAATGAATATATTGAGGCAAAATGTATTGATTACACTCATGATGGGATGGGAATTGTCAAATATGAAGGAATGCCAATTTTTGTAAAAAATATGCTTGTTGATGAAATTGGAAAAATCAAGATTATTAAAGTTTTGAAAAAATATGCCATTGGAAGGCTTATTGAATTGAGGTATTCCAGTCCACTTCGTCAAGAAGCAAGATGTCCGATATTTAAACAATGTGGTGGCTGCCATTTACAGCATTTAAATCAATTGGCACAACAACAGTTGAAAACCAAGAGGGTTGCAGATACATTACTTAAAATTGGTCATTGTCAAGTGCCAGTTGAACCATGCCTCATGATGGAAAATCCCTGGTTTTATCGTAATAAAGTTCAAGTTCCTGTAGGAATGCATCAAAACCATCTCGTAACTGGATTTTATAAGCAGCATAGTAATGATATTGTGGCGATGGATCAATGTTATATTCAAAATGAGTTATCTAATCAGATCATCCCTTTTACAAGACAATTGTTGGAAGAAGTAGGTGAAAAGGCTTATGATAAAGTCACACATCAGGGAAATATTAAGCATATTCTTGTCAAATATGGTTATCATACGAATCAGGCTATGCTTGTTTTCATTACATATCAACGTTCTATTCGTCAAAAAGACTATTTAATACAAGCTCTTAAAAAGCAATTTCCACAGTTAAAAACAATCATTCAAAATTATAATCCTCGCCATGATAATGTGATTTTAGGTGATGATGTTATGATTTTAGATGGTGATGGATATATAGAAGATCAGTTATTAGGAAACACATATCGTATTTCTTTGAAATCTTTTTATCAGATCAACCCATTACAGATGGAAGTCCTATATCAAAAAGCTATTGAATATGCCAATTTACAACCAACTGATGAAGTGATAGATGCTTATTGTGGGATTGGAACAATATCTTTATCATTAGCTCAATATGTTCATAAGGTTTATGGTGTTGAAATTGTTGAACAGGCAATTATTGATGCTAAAGAAAATGCAAAAAGAAATCATATTGATAATGTTGAATTTTATTGTCAGGATGCTGGTGAATTTATGGTTGATTTTGCGACAAAGCATAAACAAATTGATGCTGTGATTGTCGATCCACCTAGAAAAGGATGTTCTCAATTATTTTTGAATCAGCTATTGTTATTATCTCCTGATAAAATTGTATATATTTCATGTGATGTGGCAACTCAGGCAAGAGATATTGATATCTTGCAACAACATGGATACCATGCTGTGAAATGTCAGCCTGTTGATATGTTTCCACAAAGCTTTCATATCGAAAATATTGTGCTTCTTACAAAATAAGATAAAACCTATTGTTTTGGTTGACAAAAAAGTTAACTGTGTTACAATGGAGGTCGAATAAGTGGTGGAGTCTGTCATAAAGCTAATACGCTTTATTTATTCGAGAGTTTTACTTTATATGTGTAAAATAAAATATCTTGACAGATTCTTTTAGGAATCTGTTTTTTTATAAACAGATTTGAAGGGAGTTGTCATATAGGAAAAGATATGTGTTGAAATAGATTATTTTATAATTGTTTTATAAAAATATATGATATTTTATATCAAATGTTAATATTTATGGAGGAGAAAGATGGAAACGGTTGATTTTCATAAATCAAAGAAAAAGAAAGTCTTTTCACCTATGCGACGTATTGCTTTTAGCTTTTTTATGGTAATACTGGTAGGTTCTTTGTTATTGGCTTGTCCATTTTCAAATCAAGGAGCAGTTGCTCCATACATTGATCATTTGTTTATTGCAACATCAGCGACTTGTGTAACTGGCTTGGTGCCAGTTGTTGTCGCTGATCAATATACACTCATTGGACAACTTATTATTATTTTGCTTATTCAAATTGGTGGATTGGGATTCTTGACCTTATTGAATATGTTTATTTATGCTTTAAGGAAAAGGTTAACATATACAAATAAAATTATTATGCAGGAAGCATTAAATCAGAATTCTATGGCTGCCATTGGAGTTTATATTAAAAGAGTTATTAAATATACAGCTTTTTTTGAAATTGTTGGCGCATTATTATTATGTATTGTTTTTGTTCCTGAATTTGGTCTTGTGAAAGGAATTTATTATGGATTCTGGCATTCAATTTCAGCTTTCTGTAATGCTGGTTTTGATATTCTTGGTCCTAATTCTTTGATTCCTTATCAAACAAATGTTCTAATGAACTTGACGATTGCTGGTTTGATTATTGCTGGAGGTTTGGGATTTGTTGTTTGGATTGATTTAAGAATGTCTTGGCGTCACTATAAAGAAAATTTTAAATTTTTTAGGATAAAGACATTTTTCTCATCATTATCTCTTCATACAAAAATTGTTCTTTTAGCAACAGTCTCATTATTGCTAGGGGGAACATTAGTCATTTTATTCCTTGAATATAATAATCCAGGAACATTAGGACCATTGCCATGGGGTGATAAAATTTTAGCAAGTTTCTTCCAGTCTACGACAACGAGAACTGCTGGATTTGCTTCTGTTGATATGGCCTCTTTACATGATTCGACAAAATTATTTATGTCTATTCTCATGTTTATTGGTGGTTCACCAGCAGGAACAGCTGGGGGAATAAAAACAGCTACTTTAGTCATTGCATTAATGTATTTACATTCTTTACAGAATGGTTATGAAGTTGTCACAATGTTTAAACGTCGTATTGATGATCAGGTCGTGAAACGTTCATTGACTATTGCTATATTAAGTTTCTTTGTTTGTTCGTTGGGATTATTTATATTGTCGATGAATGAAGGTGCAGATTTTATTGATTTAATCTTTGAAGTCTTCTCAGCATTTGGAACAGTTGGTTTATCTGCATCACTCACACCAACTTTGACTGTCATAGGAAAAATAGTTATTATTATATTAATGTATATTGGACGTATTGGGCCAATGACAATGGTATTAGTCTTTGCAAAGAAATATAAACAAAAGAAAGGAAAGGACATCGTTTATCCAGTTGGTGATGTTCTGATAGGATAGGGAAAATGAAAAGTAAACAAGTTGTAGTATTAGGGTTAGGTGTTTTTGGTTCAACAATTACCAAAACATTATCACAGTATGGTTGTGAGGTTGTGGCAGTAGATAAATGCCCTGAATGTGTACAAAGAGTTTCAGAATTTGCTACAAAGGCAGTTATTGGAGATATTACTGATAAAGATTTTTTGATTGATTTAGGAATCGAAGAATTTGATGTTGGTATTGTTGCTATTGGTAATCATTTAGAAGAAAGTCTTTTAGGTGTTTTGAATTTAAAAGAAATTGGTATTCCATATATTATCGCAAAAGCTAAGAATAAAAGATTTAAATCTATCTTAGAAAAAATTGGTGCTGATCGTATTATTCGTCCTGAAAAAGAAATGGGAGAAAGACTCGCACGAACATTGCTTAGAAAGAACATAACTGATTTGGTTGAACTTGATGAAAATTATAGCTTAGTGGAAATGAAAGTACCACAGGCATGGGTTGGACATACGTTATCTTCTTTAGATTTAAGAAAAAAATATGGAATCAATATTTTAGGACAACGTGATATGGAAACACAGAAAATTGAACTTTATGTTAATCCGGAACATGTCTTACGTGTAAATGATCATTTCTTAATGGTCGCCGAAACTGAAAAAATTGAAAGATTTGATTATTTAATTGTTTAATGTTGGCAGGTGAATATATGTCTATTGATGTAAAAAGAATATTAGGAACAGCTTTGTTAGAATTGACTCAAAAAAAGCCTTTAGAATCTTTGACAGTATCTCAAATTTTAAAAGAAACAGGTGTCAGCAGACAAACATTTTATAATCATTTTAAAGATAAGAATGATTTGATTTGCTATGTTTATGATACATTTATTGTTCCTGATTTTCATGATCAGAATATGAATATTGATTTTCATGATTCACTATTAGTGACTTTTGAAAATATAAAAAAATATCACTGGTTTATGAAACAGGCGTGTCAAATGGAAGGGCAGAACTGTTTAAAGGATTATATTGTTGATCATTGTCAAGCTTTTGATTTAAAGTGGCATCAGGAGCTTTATGGCAAAGAACCTATGCCAGATGCTTTAAGGTTTGCAACAATCTATCATGCTCATGCATCTAGCAGTATGACATTATCTTGGATTCTTTCTGATATGCCAGTTCCATGTGAAGAGATTGTTCAAATGATTGTTGAGATGCGAGGACTAGGCATGGATAAATTATTTCAAGATAGTGACAATTCAATTCACCCTTATCAAAAATAGACAAATTCATAGAAATGTCCATTTTTAGACAAAACAAAAAATATATAAATAGTAATCTCCTTCTTTTTATACTAAAATAAAAGTATAAAAGAAAGGAGATTTTTTGATGAGAAATATAGTTAAGAATAATAAAGGGCAGGCGGTTGCTCCTGTTTCCATTCCTATAACAAAGGAAGCCTTTTATAGTGACCAGGAAACACGTATTTATTGGCTAGGTGGTGCAGGCATTATGATACACAGTTATCAGACAAATGTTATGATTGACCCAGTATTAGAAGGATTTGATATTCCTTTGTTGTATGAAGTGCCTATTTTATCACAGGATGTTCCACAATTAGATGGTATATTGATTACTCATATAGATAATGATCATTTTTCTCGACCTACTTGCCGTCATGTACAAAATGTTTGTCAAAAATATTATGCTCCTAATTATGTTGCAGATGTTATGAATGAAGAAGGATTTCAAACTGAAAAGCATGATATTGATGATGTTTTTCAAGTACAGGATTTATCTGTTCAATTAACACGAGCACAACATAACTGGCAAAATGGTTCGAAAAAATGGCAATATCGTTATTGGGAAGAGAAAGATTATTGTGGTTATTGGTTAAAAACGCCTGATGGAACAATTTGGTTACCTGGTGATTCACGTTTATTAGATGAACATTTGCATATGCCTGAACCAGATGTTATATTATTTGATTTTGCTGATAATGATTGGCATATTACTTTGGATGGAGCAATTCAATTGGCTAATACATACCCTCAAGCTCATTTGATTTGTATACATTGGGGTAGTGTTGATGCTCCAGATATGACACCATTTAATGGTAATCCTGAAGATTTATACCAAAGAGTCATCAATCCTGATAGAATACATGTGTTGGCTCCAGGTGAAGCATTTGTTTTAAAGGGTGAATATTAATGAAAACATTATACCTCATGCGTCATGGTGAAACCTTGTTTAATGTTCTTCATAAGATTCAAGGATGGTGTGATTCTCCATTGACATCAAAAGGTATTCAACAAGCCCTTTTAGCAAAAAAATGGTTTGAGGAACATCAGATTCATTTTGATCATGCTTATAGTTCAACAAGTGAAAGATGTTGTGATACATTAGAATTAATAACGTCCATGCCATATCAGCGATGTAAAGGACTTAAAGAAAATAATTATGGCTTACTAGAAGGAGAACATGATTATTTGGCAGAAAATGATCCTCAAAAATGTGAAACCTATTATTTGCAATTTGGTGGTGAATCTAATAATACTTTAAAAGAGAGAATGGTTGATACATTAACTGCCATCATGGAAAAAGAAGATCATTATTCTGTTTTGGCAGTAAGTCATGGCGGCGCCTGTTTTAATTTTTTAAGAGCATGGCAAGATCCAACAGAAGAATTAAAAAAAGGATTTGGAAATTGTTGTATTTTTGTATATGAATATGACAATCATCAATTTTATTTAAAAAATGTGATTAGACAAGACGATAAGTCATAAGAACTCTATGATGAATTTAAGTTGAAATAACAGTAAAAAATATATATTGAGATTTCATTGAATATAGGTAATAGTGATAGATATGAAAAAAGATGATTTGGTGTCAAATCATCTTTTCTATATGTTGAATTGGATAAGCATATTTTTCAATATATATTAAATATCCTAAATTAATGGAAACAGGAATCATTAAAAACCAAATGGCTGCTAAAGAAAAAATGGACCATAGAAGATACGACAAAGCAACACCACAATGAAAACATAATAAAGTGCCACCAAAAAAACAACCTTTTTTGAGTTTTTCTTGTTTGATTGTGGTGTCCTGTATTAAAAAATATTCTGTCAATGATACAACAGTCTGTTTGATATTATTGGTTGAAAAAATAGTAGAACTTGTATATCCCATAGCGCCTTTGAAAATACACCATTGAAATGCTGTAACAAAAAAACAAGGATACAAAGCAATGATTGGCGGTATGTCTTCAGGAATAAATCCCAATATAACAATACATATCATTTCAAGATATAAAACAAGGTGTTTAAGATTCCATTGAGATTTATATGTTAAAACTGTGGCAATCATTATTGCTAGAATATATATAAGAAGGGCACCTATTCGCATTAAAGATTCCACATAATTAGCTCCAAATATATTTTTGATCAGTTCAATTAAATTGGCAGTTTGTGCAGATCCAAAAATATTCATTCTAGCAAAAATAGCATATCCACCTAAGAAACCACCTATCATAGCCATCAAAAAATGAAGAATAGCATCTTGATGATCTTTTTTCATTGATAACACTCCCTTAAATGCTTTTTTATTATATCACTCGACATCTATTTGACAATATATATTGATAAAAAATAAAAAAAATTTAAGTTTTTTATTGTTGAAAGGGCTTTTATTTTATATAATAGAAATATGAAAAGAGGCGAGGTTAGGTGTATTATATTTCACCATATGCTTTATATAAACTCGTAAAGCAATTGTTTCATGATGTCAATGATGTTAATGATATGACATTATATGCTTATCGTGAAAACAAATGTTGGAAAATTGGTTTTTCTAATGAGTATATTGATCAAATTCCTGATGATTCTATAAATATCAGTTATGAATTTAAAGATGGATTTTTAAAAAATAGTCCACAGCAGGCAACTGAGGAAATTATGAAAAGTTTAAGGCGTTATGAACAAGATCGTATATCTATATAAAAGCATAAGGAAAGCTGGTAAATGAAATGTTATCAGCTTTTTTATGTGAAAAAACATCATAGTGATTTGTTTTCATCACTATGATGTTTATTTTGATTATAAGTTTTGAGCGCTTTTTGATAATATTCACATTTATAATCAATTAAATCAAGTTGTTTTTGTAAATCTTGCATTTGTTTTTCAACAGTTTTTTTACGTTCTACAAACAATTCATAACGTTGTTGTAAAGAAATATCGCCTTGTTTGACTAATTCGATGAAATGCTTTATTTCTTTGATAGACATACCCGTGTTTTTAAAGCATTCAATAATTTCAAGCATACGAATATCATCCTCTTTAAAAATACGATAACCGGAATCTTTACGTTCAATATAAGGAAGCAACCCTTCTTTATCATAATATCTTAAAGTAGAAACAGGTAAATTCATGATTCTAGAAACATCACTGATAGAATAATTCATATGTTTTCATCTCCTTGTTTTTTATCATAATGTTTTTGAGTATAAAATGCAATATATCTTTATAACATAAGAAAGTATGAAATGATTTTTTGATACTTTCTCCTGTGTTATAAAGCCAATAAAGTCAATTGAAATCATTTGCGTAGTTATCCATCAAAAGAAAAGGTATAAAAAAGTTATTTTTTTTAGTACAATAGTAAAAAGGGGGCTTATTATGGAAATTAGAATATTGAGATATTTTTTAACAGTTGCAAGAGAAGAAAATATTACACGTGCAGCAGCAGTATTGCATATTACACAACCGACTTTATCAAGACAGCTTATACAATTAGAAGAAGAATTGAATACGCAATTATTAATTAGGGGAAAAAATAAGGTTACCTTAACAGATGCAGGCATGTTGTTAAGAAGAAGAGCAGAAGAAATTATTGATTTAGCTGATAAAACTGAAAAGGAATTTTTAGCGGCTGATGAATTAATAGCAGGGGAGATTTTTGTTGGTGCAGGAGAAATTAATGCTATGCATCAGTTAGGAGAATTTATGATGGATTTTCATCGTCGCTTTCCGCATATTCAATATCATTTGTATAGTGGCAATGCTGATGATGTTAAACAGAAAATTGATCAGGGATTTTTAGATATAGGGTTACTTACAGAACCAGTTGATATTGAAAAATATGATTTTGTGCGTTTGGATTATAAAGAAGCATGGGGTATTATTGCACCTTTAAATAGCGAAATCGCTAAAAAAGAGTATGTAACACCTGAAGACATAAAAAAATTACCACTCCTTATAGGGCATCGCTTAATTGTCCAAAATGAACTGGCACATTGGATGGGATTGGATATTAGTGATTTAAATATTGTTGCGACTTATGACTTGATATATAATGCTGCTATTTTAGTAGAGAAAGGGTTAGGATATGCGTTGTGTTTAGACAAAATTGTATATATGTCAAATCAATCATTGGTTCGTTTTGTTCCTTTAAAACCGGCCTATGAAACTGGAGCGGTTATTGTATGGAAAAAACATCAAGTTTTTTCGGCTACAGCGACGCGTTTTATTCAAGAACTTTATACATATTTTCATAAATAAATATTTCATGCTTAAAAAGTATGGCTACAAATACATAATAAGTATTAGACAGGTTATTTTTAAAGTTTTAAAATAAAATTATCAAGGAGGAAAATTTATTTATGAGAGATATTGAAAAAGCAAAAGAATTATATCAGTCATTGCATAAAAATCATTTTTGTCCTCATGATTTAGCATACGAGGAAATGATGATTCATTATATTTATGGTGATGTTTATCAGCATGGTAATCTTGATTTACGTCTTAGAGAATTGATTTTAATTGTTGTTAATACAACGAATATGACTTTAGAATCTTTAAAAGAACATGTTTATGCAGCTTTAAAGGCTAATGTGACTCCAGTTGAAATGAAAGAAGCCATTTACCAATGTACTCCATATATTGGTGTAGGCAAAGTGAAAGAAGCTCTTGATGCTGTTCATGATGTTTTTGTTGAAAATCAAATTGAATTACCTTTGGAAGATCAATCAACAGTAGAAGAAGAAACAAGATTCCAGGCTGGATTTGATGTTCAAAGTGAAGCGTTTGGTCGTGAGAATATTCAAGCTAATCATGATCATGCACCTCAAGAATTAAAACATATTCAAGATTATTTATCTGCACATTGTTTTGGAGATTTTTATACACGTCAGGGGCTTGATTTAAAAATAAGAGAAATGTTAACTTTTGTTATGTTGGCAACTTTAGGTGGCTGTGAAAATCAGTTGCGTGCTCATACTATGGCTAATATACAAGTTGGAAATAGTAGAGACATGTTGATTGATGTGATTACACAATGTCAACCTTATATTGGTTTTCCAAGAACTTTAAATGCTATCAATATTATTAATGAAGTTACACAAAAATAAAAGGCCATTGACCTTTTATTTTTGATGTTTACGTTTCCATTGTTGAATTTGTTGAAGTCGCAGTGCGACTTTTTTTTCATTTCCTTGATTTGTTGGATGATAATATTCTCTGTCTTGAAGTGATTCAGGTAAGCAAGTCATAGTTGTCAGTTTATCTTGAAAATCATGTGCATATTGATAACCTTTACCATAATTTAAATCTTTCATTAAACGGGTAGGAGCATTGCGTAAATGTAAGGGAACTGGTTTGGCGATTGTTTTTAATGCATCCTTTTTAGCAGCTTCATAAGCGACATATAGAGCGTTAGATTTAACTGATAAAGATAAATAAGTGACAACATGAGTAAGATGGACACTGCATTCAGGCATTCCAATAAAATGACAAGCCTGATATCCTGCAATGGCAATTTCTAATGCTCTACTATCAGCCATACCAATATCTTCACTTGCAAATCTAACAAGTCGTCGTGCAATATATAAAGGGTCTTCACCAGCTTCAAGCATTCTGGCTAACCAGTAAATAGCAGCATTGACATCACTGTTACGCATTGATTTGTGTAATGCAGAAATCAAATTATAATGCTCTTCACCATTTTTATCATAGAGTAATGATTTTTGACTTGTCATTTGTTCGATAATTTGAGGAGTAATAGTAATGTGATCATGCTCATGAGGAGCATTATAAAAAGCCATTTCTAATGTGTTAAGAGCAACTCTAGCATCTCCATTTGCAAAATGAGCGATCATTGATAAACTGGAAGAATCAATATCAACATGAAAGTGACCAAAACCTCTAGGATCTTCAATAGCATGATGCAAAAGTTCCATAATATCTTCAACATTTAAAGCATTTAAGACAAAAACTTTACAACGTGATAATAATGCTGAATTGATTTCAAATGAAGGATTTTCAGTTGTTGCACCAATGAGAGTAATACTTCCTTGTTCTACATATGGTAAAAAAGCATCCTGTTGTGCTTTATTGAAACGATGAATTTCATCGATAAAAACAATTGTTTTAATTCCTTGAAGATGTGTCTGCATGGCATCTTGCATGACTTTTTTTATTTCTCTAATACCACTATTGACAGCACTAAAATCAATGAAATGTGCTTTTGTTGTTTGGGCTATAATTTTTGCCAGAGTCGTTTTTCCAACTCCTGGAGGACCCCAGAATATCATAGAAGGAATCTGATCATTTTGTATAAATTGCCATAACACTTTACCTTTACCAACAAGATGTTTTTGTCCTACATATTGGTCCAATGTCAGAGGTCTTAAACGATTGGCCAAAGGTTCTAAAACAGGCTGTTCTTTTGAGATTTTCATACCATTCACCAGCTTTCATTTTTATTTTAACATTTTTAAAATAAAGTTTCTATAAGTTCATGTTTCGTTCATATCTTCACACTATACTAATCATGATTTATTATGATAAGGAGATCATGATGTTTGGATATATAGTAATCAATAAACCAGAAATGAAATTTAAAGATTTTGATATCTATCAGTCATATTATTGTGGGCTATGTCGAACTATAAATGATAATTATGGTTTAAAAGGACGTGTGGCTTTAAATTATGATATGACATTTTTAGCTATTTTATTATCTGGTTTATATGAACCACACAATCAATCAAGCTATCGTAGATGCTTTTTACATCCACTGAAAAAGCATCTAGAAATACAAAATGAATATGTTGAATATGCTGCTAAAATGACAATTGCTTTAACATATCTTAAATGTGATGATGATTGGATTGATGATCAAAAGATGTCAAAACAGGTCTATAAGAAAATTTTGAATCATAGTTATCAATCTATAAAAAAAGAATTTCCACAAAAGATAGAGATGATTGAAAAACAATTGGACAAGATTCATGAATATGAAAAAATGGAAGATGTTCGTATTGATGATATTTCCGGATGTTTTGGAAAAGTCATGGCTGAAATTTGCTGTTTTCAAGATGATCTCTGGCAAGATTATTTGAGGGAATTTGGATTTTTTTTAGGTAAATATATTTATTTACTAGATGCCTATGATGATATTGAAAAAGATCTAAAAGACAATAACTATAATCCATTTATTTCTCATTTTCATGATGAACATTTTGAAGAGAGATGCCATGATTTATTAGAAATGATGATTTCAAGAGCTGCCGAAGCTTTTGAATATCTTCCAATAGAGGAAAATGTTGAAATTTTAAGGAATATCATATATAGTGGTGTTTGGAGTCAATATGAATTACGTTATCAAAAAAGAATGGAGGATAAGAAGTAAATGGATCCATATCAAGTATTAGGAATTTCTCCAAATGCATCAGATGATGAAGTCAAACATGCTTATCGAACATTAAGTAAAAAATATCATCCTGATGCTAATATTAATAGTGAACATCAGGCTGAATATACTGAAAAGTTTAAACAGGTACAAAATGCATATAAAACGATCATGGATAATCGAAAAAAAGGATTTACGAATCAAACATATGGTCAAAGTTCACAGTCGACTTATCAATATCAGGGTAATGATCAGGCGGCTTTTCAAGATGTTGCGGCATTTATTCAAGCTGGTCGTTATCAGGATGCTCTTCATATTTTGGAACAGATTCGTAATCGTTCATCAATATGGTTTTATTACAGTGCTTTAGCTATGAATGGTATAGGAAATAATGCAACAGCATTAGAATATGCACAAACAGCAGCGCAAATGGAACCTGGTAATTTACAATATATTTTCTTGGTTCAGCAATTGCAGGCTGGAAGTGGTCAATATCGTCAGACACAGCAAACTTATACGTCACCATATGCTAATATGGCTAATTGCTGTTATTCGTTATTGATGTTTAATATTTTTATGAGTTGTTGTTGTAGATGTTATTAAAGGAGAATGATTTATGAGTAAGATTATTGGTATTGATTTAGGAACAACAAATAGTTGTATGTCTTTTATTGAAAATGGAAAAACAACCATTATTCCTAATAGTGAAGGAGCGAAAACAACACCAAGTGTTGTAGCATTCACACATGATGGACAAAGACTTGTAGGGGAAAGTGCTAAGCGACAGGCTGTTACAAATCCAATGGGGACAATTTCATCTATTAAACGTGAAATGGGAACTGATTATAAAAAGAAAATTGGCAATCGTGAGTATACACCCCAGGAAATTTCTGCCATGATTTTACAGAAATTAAAAATAGATGCTGAAAATTATTTAGGAGAAGAAGTTAAACAGGCTGTTATTACAGTACCTGCTTATTTTAATGATGCCCAACGTCAAGCCACAAAAGATGCTGGAAGAATTGCTGGATTGGAAGTTATGCGTATTATTAATGAACCAACTGCAGCAGCATTGGCATATGGTTTAGAAAATAGTTATGGGCAAAAAATGATGGTTTTTGACTTGGGTGGAGGAACTTTTGATGTTTCTATTATTGAAATTGGTAATGGAGTGATTGAAGTTCTATCAACATCAGGAGATAATCATCTAGGTGGTGATGATTTTAATGAATTATTAGCACAACATATTTTAACTGAATTTGAGAAAAGCTCAGGGATTTCATTGAGAAATGATTTAATGGCTATGCAACGTATCAAAGAAGCTGCTGAAAAAGCAAAAATTGAATTATCTTCAATGACTTCTACTGTTGTATCTTTACCATTTATTACAACGACATCTGCAGGACCACAAAATTTAGAAATGACAATCACAAGAGATTTATTTAATCGTATGACTAGAGAATTAGTTGAAAGAACAATTCTCCCAATGCAAAATGCGTTAAATGATGCACGTTTATTACCTGCTGAATTGAATAAGATTATTCTTGTAGGTGGGTCTTCACGTATTCCAGCAGTTCAAGATAAAATTAAGGAAGTTACTGGAATTACACCAAGTAAATCATTAAATCCTGATGAATGTGTCGCTATGGGAGCAGGAATTCAAGGTGGTAAATTATCTGGTGATGTGACTGCAATGGGAAATTATGATGTCTTATTATTAGATGTGACACCATTGACATTATCTATTGAAACAGTAGGGGGAGTTGCAACTCCATTAATTGATCGAAATACACCAATTCCAACAAGTCATAGTCAAATTTTTACAACATCATCTAATTTCCAGACACAAGTTGAAATTAATGTTTTACAAGGGGAAAGACCTTTAGCTAAAGACAATAAAAGTTTAGGTAAATTTAAACTTAAAAAGATTAAGCGTGCAATGCGTGGAATTCCACAAATTGAAGTCACTTTTGATATTGATGTTAATGGTATCGTAAGTGTTTCTGCAAAAGATTTGGCTAGTGGAAATATGCAAAGTATTACTATTGAAAATGGTTCTCATATGTCTGATGAAGATATTGAAAGAGCTATTCATGAAGCTAAACAATTTGAACAGCAGGATGCTAAAACAAAAGAAAGACTTGTTTTTAAAAATGATTTAGAAACATTAATGTCAAGAGTAGAAGCCAGTTTAGCAAAACATCATAAAGAAATAGATAAAACTGTAAGGACACAAATTAAAAATGAATTGAATCAATTAAAGAAATTAACAAAAAAAGTACAGTTTGAAACATGCCCAGATGCACAATTTCAGGAAATTAAAGAAGCAAAACAAAGATTGGAAGATAGTGCAGCATTCTTGCTTTCTATGGGTGAATAAAGACATTGATCAAACATTAATGTCTTTTTTTATAAAAAGTATATATGGAAATAAGATTAGCCAAAGAGCAAGATTTAATAAAACTTGCTGAAATTGAAAGAATTTGTTTTCCTGCTCAAGAAGCTGCAACTAAACAACAATTTCAACAAAGATTTCTTGCTTTTCCTGATTGTTTTTTAGTAGCCGTTATAGAAGGACAGATTGTTGGATTTATCAATGGGGCAATGATTTCAACACGTTTTTTAATTGATCAATATTATGAAGATACATCCTTACATGATTTCAATCATCCATATCAAAGTATATTTGGTTTAGCTGTTTTACCAACTTTTCAACATCGTGGGATTGCTCAAAAATTAATGAATGCTTTTATTGATCTGGCTCTTATAAGAGGTAAAAAAGGCTTGGTACTGACTTGTAAAAAAGAGTTAATAGATTTTTATAAACAATTTGGTTATAGTTGCTTGGGAGTTTCTCAATCTATCCATGGTGGAGTGACATGGTATGATATGTTTTTAGAACTTGAAAGTCATGAAATGTGTTTTATTCCCATGCAATATTATCATTTAAATAAGTGTTCAATATTATTTCAGCAATGTTTTATGCAAGAACCATGGAATGAAACGTGGACTTATGAGCAGTCTTATCAGCGATTGAAAGAAATGCTACTTTCACCATATGCTTTGGGATATGTTCTATATCGAGATAATCAGTTGATAGGTATGATACTAGGACGTCAAATGACTTATTTAGAAAAGAAAGAGCTATGGATTGATGAAGTCTGCATTTTACCAGAATTGCATGGACAACATTTAGGAAGTTATCTATTACAACAAACAAAAAAAGAATGTATCAAATTGCATATAGAGAGAATGGTTTTACAGACAATTCGTGGTTTTTTAAGTGAAGGATTTTATAGTAAAAATAATTTTGTTGAAGAAAAGCATTTGATTTGTATGTCTTGTGATATATAAAAAATCTCATAGATGGAGTGAACCCTTAAAGTTAGATTAGCTTTAGAGTTCAAAACATGAATGAGATTTTTTTGTTTAAAAATAAGTTTTTGTATAAACGACTTTACCAATGATACGAACAGGAAGTTGTTCAACTTCTTCATTAGAAAAATATCTATTTTCAACAAGTGGGTTTGTGGCTTCCAAAATAAGCATATCTGGTTTTTTGATAATACGCTTCACTGTTACTTCTTCACCACCAATCATGACAACTGCAATATCACCTGTTGAGGCATAGGAACATTGTTTAATAAGGGCTAAATCTCCATCCATTATTCCTGATCCAGTCATGGAATCACCTTGAATCTGCAAAAAATAATCTCCCTTATAAAAATCTTCTTCTGTGACTTCTTCTTCACCCATATAGTTATTTTCTCCATACATATCATATCCGGCTTTTGCATAACCTAAAATAGGACGCTTTAAATGAATGGACTTTCCTTTGATAACGGGTTCAATATCATAACCAAGGAGTTCATTTAATCTTTTTAATGTTTCATTTTGAATTCTTTTGACATCTCCTGAAATCCAACGACTGACAGTAGATTTCGTGACTCCTAGTTTTTGAGCAATTTCATCATTTGTAAGTTGATGCCTATATTTATAATCCTTAATAATGTCTTTGAGTTCCATGGTCAACCTCCTATATGCATATTATAGTATAAAATACATCTAAAATAAAGAAAAAATCAAAAATAATAAAATAAGTTGCATAAAAATATTGAAATATGCAACAAGGTCATATATAATAATTGACGAGGAGTGAGAAATATGTGGAAAACTTTAATTGGATATATTTGTTTTGAAGAATGCATAGATCAAATAGAGAAAAAGAGAAATTTCATTATAAAAAAGAGATTGATTCATCAAGAACTCATCAACAAACAAAGAAACATGGATGAATATTGTTTCTATAAAGAGCAAATAAAAAATATTTTATATGAATATTGTAATGATGTCTTTGAAGAAGAAAGAAATGATATATTTTTTGATTTAACAAAATCTCAATATGTATTTGGTATGGATTCTATCAAACTTATGAAATGTATTCAGAAAAGAATAGCAGATGAACTTTGTATTTCAATACATATAGGATTCAGTTTTCATCAAGAATTTGCCAAATGGATTTATATGCACAGTTATGAATCATATAGAATTTTAAGTTTTTATCAGGCAGTAAAAATATTTGGGAAGAATATATGCTCTCAAAAAAGAGATGAAATGTCTCAAATACATAGAACAGTTCATACCCTTCCTCAATCATTCGGTCAAGATAATCAAGATACTTTTTTAAATGCCAGAGAAGCTTTAATAATAGCACAAAATCTAAGCTTCAATTTAGTCAAGCAACTTAAAGAAAAAGACTATGGAATTCGTTGTATTCAAATTCAATTCTATGACATGCAGTTGAATTTTTATAAAAAAGAAGAGAAATTAAGAAATTATACAAATATTCATAGTGAGATTATGTATGTTATTGGAAAATTATTAAATGAATTTTCTTATCAGGGTCAATATTTTGGATTAAGAATAGTGTTATGCGATTTTAAAGATTTTCAGGATGAATCATATATATTACCAAATAAAGTGGATTTACATCATGTTAAAAGAAAAATATTTGGACAGCATAATCATTTGCCATTAAAAAATTGCTCATTGTTTGAAAAAACAGTTTAGTTCTTATGATCATCTCAGTAAGGAGAAGAGAACTATGTGTGATATGGATAATGTTTTAAAAGATATATATTCTTCTGATATTATTTTAAATCAAGATGAAGAAATGATGCTGGAACAGATACATATTCGTTATTTTGATTTAATGGATCAATTTCATGAACGTATTATAAATAGAAAATTAATACTGAGTGAAGAAGAAGTTGAAGAATTAGAAAACTGTGTGAATGAATTTGTTTATGAGTATGGATTTATACAGTTTAAACGAGGTGTTCATTTAGCTGTAGCTATTATACATGGATAATATTATGTATATAAAACTGTTTGTTTTTATAACTTTGTTTTATTTTGAATATCATTGAAAAATGGTAAGAAAAGAATTAAATGTACAACATTATCATATATTAAATTTTTGTAAAAAAAAGGAAATGAATCATTAATTTTCATTTCCTATTTTTATTTTTTTATAAACTTTTTGATATAAAAGAAAAGCAATGAATGAGGCAATCAGCTCTGATAAAGGAAATGTTAACCAGATACCAGTTACGCCAACAAGTGGTAAAAGAATAAGGGATAATGGGATAATGATGATAAATTGTCTTGTGAGTGTAATGATTAAAGACATAGGTCCTTTTCCTAATGATTCAAAAACTCCAGACATAACAATGGCAAATGTAGAACAGATAAAACTTAATGATAAAATACGTAATCCAGTTATTCCAACCATAAGCATATCTTGATTGGCATTAAACATTTGAAGAATTTGAGCTGGGAAAATAAAGAATAGACATGTACCAAATAATAGAATAGTTCCAATAGTAAGAGTTGCCATTTTTAATGTCTGATCCATACGATTTCTTTGATGAGCTCCATAATTATAACTCATAATTGGACGCATTCCTTGTACAACTCCTGTTGTTGGCATATTAACGAATGTTTGCAGTTTATAATAGATACCAAAGAATGCAACGGCAGTTTGAGACACAGGGGCAAGGATACCATTTAATGCTGAAACTAAAACAGAAGGTAAACACATCATAACTCCAGATGGAATAGCTATTGAATATAAGTTTTTAAATGTATGCCAATCAATACGAAAATGACGGAATGAAATATGGATATGTGAATTATAGCGTAAGAATAAATATATTGATAAAAAGCAGGCACTAAATTGTCCAATAATAGTTGCTAGAGCTGCACCACTTACACCTAAAGCAGGTAATCCAAAATATCCAAAGATAAGTATTGGATCTAAAATAATATTAACAATTGCTCCAACCATTTGCATAATCATGGGAATGATCATATTTCCACAAGCCTGAAACATTTTTTCGATGGCTAAGTGAATAAATGTTGAAAATGTAAAAGTAATAACAATAAAACCGTATTCGATTCCATATTCTATGACATCCTGATTTTGAGTAAAAAGAGTTAAAAAAGGTTCTATAAGGAATAATCCAATTCCAACAAAAAGAATGGAATGTAAAAGTGTCATAACAATGCCTTGAGTAGCGACAAATGATGCTTCTTTATCATTATGTGCACCTAAATGTCTTGCGATAATGGCGTTTAAAGCAATACCTACACCACAAGAAAATGCTAATGATAAGTTTTGTAAGGGGTAGATTAACGAAACAGCTGTTAAAGCTTCTTCACCAAGCTGTGCCACAAAAATACTATCAACTATATTGTATAATGATTGAATAAGCATTGAAATCATTGGCGGAAAGGCCATAGACATCAAAAGGGGAAAAATAGGTTTATAAGCCATTGGATTTCTTTTTTCCATAATTTGAGATTCTCCTTTCGTAAAAAAAGCTATAGAATTTTCTATTTATTAATCAGAAATAGAGAAATCTATAGCTTTACAGCACTCCATATTTTATAGAAAAAATAAAAAATGTCAAATATTTTTTTGTTGAAAATGAATATATTTTAAGATAGAATAATATCGAAATATGAAACAAAGCCAACTATAAAAATATCTATGAAAGGGGACATGAAGATGTTTTTATATGTATGGTTTTTTATTTTGGGTGCTGTTATAGGAAGTTTTTTTCAAGTGTGTAAAGATCGATTGCCACTTGGTTTGGATATTGTAAAAGGAAGAAGTTTTTGTTTTGATTGTTTGCATCCTTTACAATGGTTTGATTTAATACCTATTGTCAGTTATGTGATGTTAAAAGGAAGATGTCGATATTGTCATCACCGCATTTCACTTTTTTATCCTATCTTTGAAATGATGAGTGGTTTTTTGCTTGTCTTACTTGTCTATTATGAATCCCAAGTGATAAAGGCTATTCTTCTTTTTTTATTGATAATGGATTTTATAACCATTTCATTAATAGATAGACAATGGCAAATTATACCTGATGAAATGATTATTTTAGAAATATTTATTGTATCAGGATTAATGCCTTATAGTGATGTTTCATTGTGGGAACATTTGATAGGTATATTGATTATAAGTATGCCATTATTATTACTCAATTTTTGGATTCCAGATAGTTTTGGTGGTGGGGATATCAAATTATTGATGGTTAATGGCTTTATGTTAGGATATATAAAGATTATACTTGCTTTTACGATAGCGGTTTTATTGGGTGGAATCTATGCATCATATTTACTTTTTTATAAAAAAACACATCGCCATCATCATATCGCATTTGCTGGTTTTCTTTGTGTGGGAATTCTTATTTCTTTGTTTTTTGGAGAATATATTTTATATTTTTACAGCTATTTGTTTATTTAATTAACAAAAAAATAGATATTATTTATTTTTTATCTAAAAATATTGACAATTTAATAAAGGTGTGATAATTTGATATAAACAAACCAATGAGTAGGAGATAAAACTTGAAAATGTACTTAAAGAGAGTCCAGGATGGTGGAAGCTGGATAGTGGCAGTTAAGTAAATGGACCTATGAGGGCAAAGGGGAAAGGTAACGAGTATCCTGCGACGTGAGCTTACGTTACAAAGCAAAAATGTGTTGGCATTTTAATGAGGTGGGTTATTTTTATAACCAATAAAGGTGGTACCGCAGATTATAACATCTGTCCTTTGATGGACAGGTGTTTTTTGTTTATATGCCAATAAGAAAGGAGCTTTCTTATGAAAATGAAACGATGGTGTCTTATTTTCTAGTTAAACATGAATAAAATACAATATAAAGGAGATAAGACTATGAAAAAAATTTTAAAAAACGTATTAATAGGAATATGTATATTATCAATGACAATGGGTTGTCAAGGTGATAACTCAACTGTGAAAAAAGTTGCTGTTGTTCAATATATGGAACACACATCATTAAATACAATTAAGGATGCTTTTGATAAGCAAATGGAAGAGTTAGGTTATCAAGATAATCAAAATATTGAATATATTTTTAAAAATGCACAAGGGGATAATAGTATTGCAGCTAGTATTACACAAACATTTGCATCAGAAAATCCTGATGTCGTTGTTGCGATAGCAACCCCTGTTGCTCAGTCAGTTGCTTCGCTTTCTTCAACAACACCTGTTGTCTTTGCTGCAGTGAGTGATCCAATTGGAGCTAAACTGACAAGTTCTTTAGAAAAACCAGATAAAAATATAACAGGAACTAGTGATGAGATTCAAGTAGATTTGATTCTTGATAAAGCCCTTGAAATAAATCCGAATTTAAAAACTTTAGGAGTTATTTACAACAAAGGAGAAGCTAATTCAGTAACAAATATTCAAAAAGCTAAAAATTATGCACAAAAGCATGGTTTTGAAATTAAAGAAGCAACTATTACAAATGTTAATGAAGTTCAAAGTGCAATTGATGTTCTTGCAACTCAATGTGATGCTGTTTTTGCTCCTAATGACAATACAATTGCCAGTGCTATGAATGTTGTCAGTCATTCATGTATTGAGTCACAAGTTCCACTTTATGTAGGAGCAGATTCTATGGTACAGGATGGTGGATTTTTAAGCGTTGGGATTGACTATGAAGAATTGGGAAGGGAAACTGCCAATATGGTTGATCAAATTCTTAATGGTTCAAATGTAAGTGATATTCCTGTTAAGGTTTTTAAGGATGATTTAAAGATTTATGTGAATCAGGATGTCATGACACAAATTGATGTTGAATTACCTGAAAACATCATTCAAGATTCTTCATTGGCTATGATGTAGAGGGGTGGTCATGTTATGAATATGATAGTTATTATTGGAGCATTAGAACTTGGTGGTATATTTGCGATTATGTCTTTAGGATTATATTTGAGCTATAAGATTTTAAACTTACCTGATTTAACAGTTGATGGAAGCTTTACATTGGGTTGTGCAGTTAGTGCTGTTTTGACACTTTCTGGGCATCCCTACTTGGCATTATGTGCAGCTTTTATTGCAGGAATGCTGGCTGGTCTTGTGACTGGGCTTTTAACAACAAAGTTGAAAATTGCATCTTTACTTGCAGGAATTTTAACTATGACTGGACTTTATTCTATAAATTTAAAAATTATGAATGATTCACCTAATTTGTCATTGTTCGGTTCTACAACCATATTTACACCATTGACCAATTTCGAACCATATTCACAGTTTTTATTGATTATCATGTTTGTAGCTGTTATTTTTGGAGTTCTTTATTATTTTTTAAAAACACAGCTTGGTTTAGCGCTGCGCGCATGCGGCGATAACGAAGATATGGTTAAAGCTTCATCTATAAATGCTGACTTGATGAAAATTTTAGGTTTATCTTTATCCAATGGACTTGTGGCTTTGTCTGGAGCTATATATGCTCAGCATCAATCCTTTGCGGATAGTCAAAGTGGCACAGGAATGATGGTCATTGGTTTAGCAAGTATTATCATTGGAATGACATTTATAAAAAAAGATCAGATTCATTATCAATTATTAGCAGTTACGATAGGTGCATTTATTTATCGTGGAATTCTCACTTTAGCTTTACAAATGGGGATTCCATCAACAGATTTAAAACTGTTGTCTGCTTTATTAGTTGTATTGGCTTTGATTTTGACAAAATTAAAAATAAGGAGGAAAAAAGTATGTTAGAATTACAGGACATATCGGTTGTTTTTCATCCTGATACAATTCATGAAAAGAAAGCTTTATCACATGTCAATTTACAAATTCAACAAGGGGATTTTGTAACAATTATTGGTAGTAATGGAGCTGGAAAGTCAACATTGTTTCAAACAATAAGTGGAGCGATTCTTCCAGCTCAGGGTCATATTTATTTGAATCATCAAGATATTACAAATTTAAAAGAATACAAACGTTCACGCTTCATCGGTAGACTTTTTCAAAATCCTTTAAAAGGAACAGCACCTACTATGACTATTGAAGAAAATTTAGCATTAGCTGGTTGTCAGGGACATTACTTCAAATTAAAACCAGTTTCTCACTTACAACGCCAACAAATGAAGGAAGCATTGAAAGAGCTGGGATTAGGATTAGAAAAACGTATGGATACAAAGGTTGGTGTTCTTTCTGGAGGACAACGTCAGGCATTGTCTTTATTAATGGCAACATATGCAAAACCACAGCTTTTACTATTAGATGAGCACACTGCTGCTCTTGATCCACAAACTGCAAAGACAGTCTTAGATTTAACAGCGAATATTGTCAGAAAAAATCAGATGACAACATTAATGATTACTCATAATATGGAAGATGCTATTCAATATGGACAAAAAATCATTATTATGAGTGAAGGGCGAATTCTTGATTTCATTGATGAAAAACGCAAACAAAATTTAACGGTGAAAGACTTGATTCATCTTTATACTCAACATACTCATGATTATCATGATCATATCTTATTGCAATAAAAAGTAAGTCAAATGGATAAAATATAAAAAAGGCTGTTTTGAGTAACAGTCTTTTTGTATTATAAGTAATATTGTTGAAAATAGTGTAGACGAATTAAATCACAAATTGTCATAATTTGATAATTAAAATTAATACTATCAAATTTACCAGGAACATAAATAACTTTACAATTTGGTGAAGTTTCTGTTCTCAGATATTTTTTATTTTGGGTAATTAAAATCTGCTGCGCTTTATCAATATGTACATCAGCTTTTGATTTTTTAAATCCTTCTAAGTATCGACCTGTTGCACTAATAACAATGGCCACATCATGTTCATCCATAACAATAGGATCATAACTATGATATTGAATAAAAGGTTTACCAAATGTAATCATATCAGTTTGTAGTTCAATAGCAATAGATATTGGATATAAAGCACCAAATACAACAATTCTTTTGGCACGATAAAGCTTTTGACAAATATCACTTATGATTTTTTGCATTTCATCATCACTACAGTCTTTATCCATTTTTTCAATGAATTCACGACTATCAACACCAATCATTCTGACACGAATTTGATTAAGACGTGTCTGATGATGATTGACTAAGGTTTCCTTAAATTCTTCATATTCTTTAAAGCCTAGTAAAGCAATAAAAGAATATAATTCTTCTTTTTTAAAACATCCTTTTTTTAAAAATTCTTCTTCACTCATATCTTCCATTTCAAGGTAATGAAAAATAATGAATGTACAAATTTTATAATTATAATCATGAAAAAGGGTTCCATTTAAATAGGTTAAAATACGGCTCAATAATATATTCATAAGATACCTCCCTATTCAACATTATATCATGTTTAAATAGAAATAGATAAAGATTTTGCTTTTTTGAAAAAAATGATATAATCAATAAAATAAAGGAGATAACAAAATGCGTATAATGAAAATAGATATATCACAGATAGAATTTAACTATCAAAAATATCCTCAAACACTTTATCAATCAGTTTTAAGAATTGGTTTTTCATTTCCTATTTCTGTCAATCAGGAAAATCAACATTACATTTGTGTGGATGGACATAAACGTTTATCAGCTTTAGCTGATATTTTAAAGGACAATCCACAGTATTCACGTGGCACATTGGTACCTGTTATTATTAAAAATAATGGAAATGTACGTTCCAATGATTGCTGGAGAGGAAGAAATACCCATTAAAAAATATTTATATCTTATCTTAATGAAAAACCAATTGGGCAATGTGAAAGAATGCAAATCATTGATCAAAAAAGGTTATGTGATGATTAATGATCAATGTGTGAAAGATCCACATTACCTTGTTTGTAAAGAGGATAAAATTAGAGTTCAAGGTAAAGTGATTGAGGCAATGCCATTTGTTTATTATATGATCAATAAACCAGCGGGATATATATGTGCTGCGCATGACCAGAAATATCCTTGTCTATTAGAATTAATAGATCAAGATGATTGTTATTGTGTTGGACGTTTGGATAAAGATACAACAGGTTTTGTGTTATTAACTAATGATAAATCTTTATCTAAAAAGCTTCTATTGCCACAGAATCATGTAGAAAAAACATATGAAGTGCAGACAAAATTGCCAATAACGGAAAACTATGTTGAGGCTTTTCAAAAAGGAATGATGATTGATAGGACATATCAATGTTTACCAGCAGAGCTAGAAATAAAAGATGATTATCATTGCCTCGTTACAATATGTGAAGGAAGATATCATCAAATCAAAAAAATGTTTTTATCGATGGCTAATGAAGTTGTTAGTTTAAAACGAATAGCATTTGCGCATATTGTTTTAGATGAACAATTGAAATATGGACAATATCGTCAACTTAATGAAGATGAAATGAAATTATTGCAGAATGCTTTGGCATAGACATCTGATAGGGAAGTTGATATAATTGTGACAAGATTGGAGGAAAATAGAATGTCAGTATTAGATACAAATATACTTATATATCGTTATTTTGAAGAAATTTCACAAATTCCGCATGGTTCATACCATGAAGAAAAATTGGCGGATTATATTGAAGATTTAGCTAAACAACATCATCTTCGTTATATGCGTGATGATATGCATAATTTAATTGTGTTTAAAGAAGCCAGTCAAGGCTATGAAGATCATGAACCAGTCATGTTGCAGGCACATATAGATATGGTTAATGAAAAGAATAAAGAAAGTCAGCATAATTTTGATACTGATCCATTAAAGCTTTATGTGGAAGATGGTTTTTTACATGCCAATGAGACAACTTTAGGAGCTGATGATGGTTGTGGTGTATGTTATATGTTGGCATTGTTGACAGATAACAGTTTATCTCATCCAGCATTGGAATGTGTCTTTACTGTTCAAGAAGAAGTTGGACTATGTGGAGCAATGGCTTTAGATACAACATCACTTAAAGCTAAACGTTTAATTAATTTAGATAATGAAGCAGAAGGGGAAACTTGTGTGTCATCATCAGGAGGAAATGATGTTTTGATTACCAAAGAAATCACGGGTGAAGATAATCATTCTCCAGTTTATGTTTTGGAAGTGAAAGGTTTAAAAGGAGGACATTCTGGTGGATGTATTCATTTAGGTAGAGGAAATGCTAATAAGATTGCGGGACGCATTTTATATCATTTATTGAAAAATGGGATGGATATTCGTTTGATTGATATAACAGGCGGATTAAAAAACAATGCGATTCCTAGAGAGTGTACAGTTGCTTTTGCAAGTCAGCAATCTTATGAAGAATTAGCACAATATATTGGACAGTACGAAGCAGATATTCGAAAGGAATTAGAAATCAGTGATCCTGAATTTTATGTGGAATTGCATTGTGATGAATGTCATGTCTGTGTGAATGCAAAAGATAGTGAAGCTATGATTTCAATTATGTATTTAGGTTCGAATGGAATGCTGGAAATGTCACAGGCAATTGAACATTTACCAACTTTATCATTGAATATGGGGGTCATACGTACACATGATCATAGTTTTACAATTGATTATTCATTACGTTCACCTTTAAAAAGTTTACGTGATGAGTTATGTCTACAACTGGAAACAATTGCTTTATTATATGGGGCTTCTATTCAGGTATCTAATGATTATCCGGGTTGGGATTATGATCCTCATTCACGCTTTAGAACACAGTTTAAAGAATTTTATCAAACCTATGCCAATCAGACATTAAAAGAAGAGGCAACACATGGTGGATTAGAAACGGGTATTTTTAAACAAAAAATTCCTGATTTAGATATTATAACTTATGGACCACATATGGAAAATGTTCATACACCTGATGAAAAATTAGATTTGGCTTCTTATTTAAGATGTTATGATTGTTTAGTTGCCTTTTTAGCAACTTTATAGAGGGATTTTATGGATTGTTCAATCAAAAAACAATGTGGCAGCTGTCAATATATTGGAATGGATTATCAAAAACAGTTGCTTATAAAAAAAGAAAAGTGTCAAAAACTATTTCCTCATCATTTCGTTCATGATGTTGCTGGAATGGAAAAACCATATTATTATCGTAATAAAGTCATTGTCGCTTTTAATCAAAAATATGAATATGGTTTATATGAAGAAACATCTCATCGCATTGTACCGATGAAATCATGTTTGTTGCATGATGATGAAACACATCAAATTTTATCAACCATACAGAAGATTCTCAAAAAATATCGTGTATCCATATATGATGAAAAGAAAAATAGAGGATTTTTAAGACATGTTTTAATACGTAGGGCAGTCATGACGAATCAGACACTCGTTGTTCTGGTTGGAACAGATCATGTCATGAAGGGAAGTAAAAATTTTTGTCAGGAATTAATAAAAGCCTGTCCATCTGTTCAATCGGTTGTTTTAAATACAAATCGTAGACAAACAAGTGTAGTTTTATCTAAACAAGAAAAAGTGCTATATGGAAAAGGATTTATTGTTGATCGATTATGTGGCTTAACATTTAAAATATCAGCACAATCATTTTACCAGATTAATCATGAACAGTGTACAGTTCTTTATCATCGCATTTTATCGTTATTGAATTTACATCAGGATGATATCATTTTAGATACTTATTGTGGTATTGGAACGATTGGAATGTTTTTGGCTCAATATGTTCAAACTGTTATTGGGGTGGAAATCAACAAAGAAGCTTATAAAGATGCTATTAACAATGCAAAAATGAATCATATTTCAAATATTCATTTTGTTAATGGGGATGCTTCTGAGTTTATGCATCAATTGGCTATTCAAAAGCAAAAAGTGGATTGTGTTGTTATGGATCCACCACGTGCTGGGAGTACAAAAACTTTTATTGAAGCAATTCGTACTTTACAGCCTAGACAGGTTGTCTATGTATCATGTGATCCAACAACGCAGGCACGTGATTTAAAAATGTTTGCTAAAATTGGCTATCAAAGTCATGATGTTTATCCAGTTGATATGTTTCCACATACTGAGCATGTTGAAGTTGTGTGTCTGCTTTCCAAACTTAAAACTTATAAACATATTGATGTGGAATTAGAGATGGATGAGCTTGATTTGACGGCGGCAGAGAGTAAAGCAACATACGCTGAAATAAAGCAATATGTGTTAGATAAGACAGGGCTTAAGGTATCTCAATTATATATAGCACGAGTTAAAAGAAAACATGGGTTGATAGAACGAATCAATTTTAATTTAGGTGAAAAAGAACCAAAAGTTCCACAAGTGCCACCAGAAAAGGAACAGGCAATCGAAAATGCGTTAAGATATTTTAAGATGATTTAGTGAAACAAAAGGATTTCAAATAGTAGAGGTGTTGATTATGGCTAATATTGAAAGTATCAAACAAAAAATACTTCAACTGGATGCAGGGTCATTTCAAAATCTTTGTGATTCTTATTTATATAAAATAGGCTATCCTAATATAGTATCTCTTGGCGGAGAGGCGGGTACACGAAAGACCACTTTGGGTACACCGGATACTTATTTTATTGCGTCAAATGGGAAGTATGTTTTTGTAGAATACACAACTCAAAAGATAAAGTTATTTGCAAAAATTAAGGATGACCTTAAAAAATGTCTTGATACGTCAAGGACAGGTATTCCGTATGATAAAATTTCTGAAATTATTTATTGCCATACTTCATCAAATCTTACACCCCTTCAAGATAGTGAGATAAAAGCTTTATGCGAAAATATTGGAATAAAGCTTACAGTTATCGGGATTGATAAGCTTGCAGAAGACATATATCTTTTCCATCATAATCTTTCACGTGATTTTTTTGGGATATCAATAAGTACGGGGCAAATTCAATCGTATGATGATTTTATTAATAGTTATAATTCAAATAGAATGGCAGCACCAATTGATACTAAATTTTTGTTTAGAGAAAAGGAATTTAAAGATATTGGCGATGCTTATTTGAAAGCAGGTGTTGTTATACTCACCGGTTCAGCAGGTACTGGAAAAACTCGTTTGGCTTTGCATTATGTAAAAAATCACCCAGATACTAATAATGAAAAGGTTTACTGCATTCACAGTAATGCTTTACCAATATATGAGGATTTAAAACTTTTTATAGACAAGCCAGGAAACTATTTTCTTTTTATTGATGATGCAAATCAACTGTCAGGATTGCAGCATATTATTCGATATGTTTGTATGAAGCCAGAGGGGTATAATGTGAAAATACTTATTACAGTGAGGGATTATGCGCTTCAAAAAGTAATAAAGGATGTCCGAGAAATTACTTCGTATGAAATCGTAAACATAAATGCTTTTTCAGATGATGAGATTAAGAAATTGCTTGAAATTTCATTGGGTATTCTAAATCAAGAATATCAAGAAAGAATCATAAGAATCGCAGAAGGAAATGCTCGTATTGCTATACTCGCAGGGAAAGTAGCATGCAATTCGAATCGTTTGGACTCTATTAATGATGTGTCACAATTATATGAAGATTATTATAGATCTTCTTTAGAGGAGGATCAATTACTGGGCAACAAAAACATATGTATAACCGCTGGTATAGTTGCTTTTCTAGAGGCAATCCATTTGGAACATATTGATGCGTTTTTGCCGATATTACAGCAAAAAGGATTAAATCGAGATGATTTTATTGAAAACGTACATATACTTCACGAGCTAGAAATTGTAGATATTTGTAATGATAAAGCCGTTCGTTTTTCTGATCAATGTTTATCTAATTATTTGTTAAAGTACGTTTTCTTTGATAAGAAACTAATTGGTTTGTCGGAAATGATTAAAGCTTGTTTTCAAAGTTATAGGGAGCGAACCATTTCTTCCGTTAATACATTGCTTAACATATTTAGAAATGAAACTCTTTTCAATTTTGTTGAGAAAGAAATAAAATTATTATGGGATGAATTATCAATAGAAAAATCGCCGGCTTTCTTCGAATTTGTTAAAGTGTTTTTTCGAATTAATCCAACCGAAACACTTCTGATTTTGCAAAATAAAATTGAATCTGAAGAAGGAGTAATTTGCGGATGGAATGATATTGATACTGAGAAAGGAAAAAACTATCAGAATGTAACAGATGATATCATCAAAATTCTTGGTGGTTTTGCAGACATGGCTGATTTGCCAACAGCCTGTGATTTGTTTTTTCAGTATTACTTTAAGCGACCAGATTTATATATGGAATTTTATCATGCAGTTAATCTATATTTTGGTATTAATAAAGATTCTGCAAACTATGGTTTTTATACGCAAGTAACTTTTTTTGAGAAGATAAAAGAATATTCAGATAATTGGGAACAAAAATCAGTTGCTACTCTTTTTTTACAAATAGCAGAAGAATTTTTAAAATTACATTTTACACCAGCAGAGGCAGGACGAAAGAACACATTTACCATATATCAAATTCCATTAGCCATATCAGAAGGTGTTGAAAAATATCGAAAGCTAGTTTGGGAATCTTTATCCTCTTTGTGTGAATTTGAAAAGTATAGAGCAAAAGTTAGAAAAATCCTTAGTTCTTATGGTGGCATTATCGAGGATATAAGTCTTCCGGTTCTACAATTTGACTTAAAATATATCGAATCAATTTTGGAATTGCATTTTCCACCAGATAAATTAGAAAATTGTCTTTTAGTGAACAGAATAGTGCAAGTTTTTAGTGTTTTAAATTCTTCTTGTGAATCAGTATTTGCCAAATATTTTGTAGGAGAATATTTTCAACTATATTTGCTTCTTAAAGGATCGGATTATTCAGAAGAAGTTGGTTATGAAGAACGCAAACAACGAAAACAGCAAGCAATTAAGCAATATATTTCTAATTGTGATTTAGAAATGTTTAAGAAATTAATCAATGTTTGTAATGATATTTCTGAACTTGATGATTATGCATCTTGGGAGGTTGGAGAAGGATTAGGAATTGCTTTTGATGCCCTTTCTCTTCAAAAAGATTGCTATGTTGAGGCAATTAAGTATTACATAGAAAAAGATACACCAGGCAATTTACACCCGTATCATTTAATCGACATACTGTTTTCTTTATTGTGTGACCAGGAAGTGTATCAAATTATTGTTAGTAAGGAATATAGTCAGAAAAATACCTGGTTATATGCTTATTATCATGAACTGCCGCCGGAGCTAATTGCCCCAAAACATCTGCAAGGGCTTTATAACTTTTTGGAAGATACTTCTGACAAAGATATTACTTCAGCCTCAATGCGTGATGTGGATTTTCTTGAGAAGTATAATGTGATAGATAAGCAAGCATTAATAACTGGAAGCAAAATTATTTTAGCTAAGATGGAGTATTCACCCTTTATAGTGCATATTTATTTTGATTTGCTATTTAATGGCTATCATAATACACCGCAGGAAGTACTTCAAAAATATAATTGTAATTTCGAATTGATTGAAGAAATTTATTGTGCCATGCTATCGTATGATAATCACTTTGATTATAACGGACAGTTTTTGAAAGAAATATATTTGGTTAGACCGTCTTTGCTGGACAAATATATAGGTTATTTAATAAATAAAAATGAGAGTTCTTTTAATGACCATCAAGAGAGACATCGTTGCTTTTTCGATTTGGACGATTTTATAGAAATATATAATAAGATTTTTGAACAGCTATTGAAGAATTGTCGATTTCCCAAGATGTCAGTGCCATATTTTTTGGAGTCTTTATTATTACCAATCCAAAATAAGCAAAATCTATTGAAAAAACAAGACGAGTGGATTCGGCAATGTATTCAACTGTGTTCCAATGATGAAACAAAAATGTACTGCCTATTTTCAGTTATATCGAAATTAAAAATCGAAAGAAAAAAGGAATATGTTTTGCTGCTCCTCGAAAATAATCCATCGGTTGAAGATTTTGAAAGGATACCATTAACACCTATTTCTTGGAGTTGGTCAGGTAGTGCAGTGCCTATGTATTCAGCGTGGATTGAATATCTTGAATCACTGCTTCCAAGTTTAATTGGGTTAAAATGGATTAAACATAAAAAATATATCGAAACAAAAATTGATTATTTAAAAAGGCAAATTGAATCTGAAGAAATTGATGAAATTTTAAGAGGGTGATTTGAAAATATATGAAAAAAATAGAAAGGGGGCTTGAATGGTGAAGAACAACAAAGATGATTTAAATATTATGGGAAGCGAAATCATCATATATCAGACGGAAGATGGGCACACAAAAATTGACGTTAAGTTTGAAGATGAGACCGTTTGGCTTACACAGGCGCAATTATGTGAACTCTACCAAACCAGTAAATCCAATATCAGTGAGCACATTAAACACATTTTTGAAGAAGGCGAACTGGAAGAAACTTCAGTTGTTCGGAAATTCCGAACAACTGCTGCTGACGGGAAAAAATATAATACAACACATTATAATCTTGATATGATCATTTCTCTTGGGTATAGAGTGAAATCAAAAATTGCCACAAATTTTCGTCGCTGGGCTACCGAACGATTAAAAGAGTACATGATAAAAGGCTTTACAATGGATGATGAGCGGCTGAAAAATCTGGGCGGTGGTAATTACTGGAAAGAACTGTTAGACCGCATACGGGATATACGTTCGTCTGAAAAGGTTATGTACCGACAGGTTCTTGACCTTTATGCAACGAGTGTTGACTATGATCCTAAGAGCAGTGAATCTATTGCCTTTTTTAAAATGGTGCAGAACAAATTGCATTATGCAGCACACGGACATACAGCAGCGGAGGTTATATACGAGCGTGCGGATGCGAGCAAGCCTTTTATGGGATTAAAGAGTTTTTCTGGTGACTTTCCTGCTTTAAAGGATATAGGCATTGCAAAGAATTACCTTAATGATGAAGAATTAAAAATATTGAATAATATTGTATCGGGATATTTTGATTTTGCAGAAATTCAGGCTATGCGCCATAATCCTATGTATATGGCAGATTATGTGGAGCATCTTGATAATGTTTTGAAGACTACAGGGGAAAAGGTGCTGCAGGGTGCCGGTACAATCAGCCATGCGCAGGCAATTGAGAAGGCAACAAAAGAGTATAGAAAATATCAGGTACAGAATTTGTCACCGGTTGAAGAGGAATATTTGGAAAGCATTAAAAACATTCAAAACATAGTAAAGAAAAAAGATAATAACTAATAGAACAGGATGCTTACATGCAAATATCAAAGTTGAAGAGATTTTGGGGAAAATAGTGAAAAGATTAGTTTGGACAATAAAGAACATGTCGAGTGTGTAGTATTGATGTCAAGAGTAGATAAATAATGCCTAAAAAAGCCTTATTTTAAGCCTTTTCCGGTAGTGTCAGCTTATGACATCTATGTCGAACACCACGAAGAATTGCTCTACCATTGCGGGTAGCTACGATAAAAATGGTCTGCCGGAGGACTTCGCAGATTTTGCGGAAACGGTGTTTGACTTCATTCGTTTCTATGGTTTAGGAGAAATACTTGACCCATCAGTTTATGGCAAAGTAAAACGGCGCAAATCAGAATACACCTTTTGTAGCGTTACTTTTGATGAAGGTTACAAGAGTTATTATTATCTGACAGATGATGATAGCATTGAAATTGGTGACTTCGTGCTTGTGCCTGCAGGTAAGGATAACCATGAGGCGGTTGTAGAGGTAGTGAATATTGAGTATTTCAGTGAAGAAAATGTGCCTCTACCTATTGAAAAAACAAAGAGAATCATCCGTAAGTGTACGGACGAGGATTTCGACCCGCCTGTAGCGTAAGCGGAAAATATGAATTTACAGAGTTGATGAAACACAAAGGGAGACGGAAAAATATGATTGAACAAATTTTTAAATTAACACAAGGAAATGAAAAAACAGTTGAAAAGGTAATTATTGATGAAAATATACACTATATGCATATGATCTTGAATAAGGGTGAATGTCTGCCAGAGCATTTTTCAAATGCAAAAAGTGTGTATATTACAGTTGTTCGCGGAACATTATCAGCGACTTTGAATGAACAGGAAACACATGAATATCAGGCAGGAACAGTATTAAAAGTTCCATTCCATACAAAAATGAACTTAAAAAATGTTTCTGAAGAAACGCTGGAGTTTATTGTTGTTAAAGCACCGGCGCCAAACTGCTAAATTCCAGTTTTATGGATATGTTTCCACAAACGACTAAACAACGAAAAAGGCTGTGGATATGTTCCCTTGCTCATAAAAATAGCAAGGACATTCAGCCTATCGTATCGAGCCATATTGAAAGTGTCGTACTTTTGAGTCGAAATCTATAGAAAAAGATAGATGAAAATAATTATTTTTATCAAAAAGCATATACAAAAGAGTATATTTCATATATAGTAATACAAGTAGACAATCAATCAGGAGGGTTAATAATGATTGAAATATTAAAAGCGATATTGTTCGGTATTGTAGAAGGTGTGACAGAATGGCTTCCTATCAGCAGTACAGGACATATGATTTTACTTGATGAATTTATTAAATTGGATGTAAGTCCAGAATTTTATAGTTTGTTTCAGGTTGTCATTCAGTTGGGTGCAATTATGGCTGTTGTTATTTTGTTTTGGAATGATTTTTTTCCTTTTGGAAAAAAAGACAATCCATATCCATTGGCTAAAGATGGTTTATTATCTTATGTAAAAGTTGATAAGGTTGTCTTATGGATTAAAATATTAGTAGCCTGTATTCCAGCAGCAGTCGTTGGGGTACTCTTTGATGAACAACTAGAAGCAATGTTCTATAATTATCAGACAGTATCTATAGCATTGATTGTTTTTGGGATTGCGTTTATTGTGATTGAAAATAGAAATGCGCATCAACATAGTCGCATCCATTCATTACGAAATATTACAATTCAGACAGCTTTACTGATTGGTGTATTTCAGCTGATTGCAGCGATTTTCCCTGGAACATCACGTTCAGGTGCAACGATTGTAGGAGCTTTATTATTAGGCGTATCTAGAACCGTTGCAGCTGAGTTTACATTCTTTTTAGCGATTCCAGTTATGTTTGGGGCTTCACTATTAAAGATTGTTAAATTTGGTCTGTCTTTTACAATGCAGGAAGCAACAATTCTTATTGTTGGTATGGTTGTCGCCTTTGTTGTTTCTGTATTTGTTATTAAGTTTTTAATGAGTTATATTAAAAAACATGACTTTAAAGTTTTTGGATGGTATCGTATTGTTTTAGGTATCATAGTTCTTGTATATTTTATGTTTTTAGGATAACACGATTTCTGTCGTGTTTTTCTTTATATGGAGGAAATATGAAGTATCAGTTAGTGCATTCATGTGATGAAGAACTTTATCAGTTTTATTTGCGTCAAAGAACGTATTTTTCATTGGATTGTCAAGAAATAACTTTTGATTATATCAATCAGGATATGTTAGGTCCTGAAGGATTTGATAAAAGAAATCATTTTCACTATAAAATATATGAACATCAAACAATGATTGCTTATATAGATTATATGCTTGGCTATCGTTTTTCTATGCAACATGATCAGTCGTATTTATGGATTGGTTTGTTTCTAGTAGAAGAAAGCTTATGGCATCATCATTATGGTCAAAGAATCATTCAAAGATTATGTCAAAATTATTCTCAATATACGATACAGCTAGCTTGTTTATCTCAAAATAAAAACGGAAAGGCTTTTTGGCAAGCTATGGGCTTTAAAGAAATAGCTCGTTCATATTGGGGTCATGAAGAAGTTGTAATATTTGAAAAACAGTCTATGGAGGTATTATGAGTTTTATTGATTTTGAAAAAGAATATATGAATACAAAAAAAGAGAGTCAATATATTCATCGTTATTGCAATATGTTTGCTGTGTTAAGACTTGTCTTTTTTTGCGTGATGATTGTATTGTTATTATTGGGATATTATTGGCAAAACATTGGCTATGTTTTAGCAGGAATTTTCTTTATTGGATTTATAGTCATGGTTATCATTCATAATCGTTATAAAAAACAAGATCTTTATATCAAATCCCTTTTGAAAACATATAAGCGTCATATTGATAGAAAAGAGGGGAAATGGAAAGAATTTGAAGAGAATGGAGAGGCTTTTTTAAGTGATCAGGACTATAAAAGCATTGATTTGGATGTTTTAGGTCAAAATTCATTATATCAGATGATTTGTGTAGCATTTACCCAACAAGGGAAAAAGCAATTAGCAGATTATCTGATTCAGGATAGCAGCTATGATCAAATGATGGAACGTCAAAAAGCAGTTAAAGAATTGGCAGATATGCCAGAATTTGTTGTTCGATTAGAAACATTAGGTTCAATGATTCCAGAACAAAAAAAGAATGGCATTGAAAAATGGATGGCATATATTCAAAATCAGTCCATTCCAACATTATTACGATTTTTATTTATTATACCTTTGATTATCTGCTGTAGTTTGATTTGTGTCTGTTTTGGATGGGGCACACCATATAGTCAAGCCATATTGGAAGTAGGAGTCGTTTTACAATTGTGTATTACGTTTTTAAAATATCGTTATCATCAGGAAATGTTTGAACCAATTGCATACTTATCCACAGGTTTGGAAAGTTATGCACAGAGTTATGCACAAATTGTGAACAACTCATTTTCTTCATCTTATCTAAAATCATTACAATCAAATATAATGCATCAAGAAGATGCTATAAAGGCTATTTTACAACTTTCGCGTATAAGTCAAAAGGTTATCTATCGTCAAAATATTTTTGCTTTTCTATTTTTAAATGGTTTAGGATTATTTGATTATTATATTCAATATCAATATGCCAAGTGGATCAAGCAATATAGTCATGCTGTTCCAAAATGGTTTGAAAGTTTAGCGCATATAGAAGCATTAATGAGCTTGGCAATTTTAAAAGTGGATCAGTTTGATGTTGTCTTGCCCGATATTCAGAAACAGAAAACATTATCATTCCATGATTTGCGTCATCCTTTAATTGATCCTTATCATGTTGTTGGAAATGATTTTGAAATGCAGGAATCTTTATGTGTGATTACAGGTTCTAACATGTCTGGAAAAACAACATTTATGCGAACTATTGCTTTAAATTTAATTTTAGCATATGCCGGGGGATTTGTTTTTGCTAAAAATATGAGCTGTTTTCCAATGCATATTATGACCTCTATGCGTGTGAAAGATAATGTGGAAGAAGGTATTTCTACTTTTTATGGAGAACTTTTACGTATTAAGGAAATGATTGAATATTCTCATAAGAAACAACCAATGATTTGTTTTATTGATGAGATTTTTAAAGGAACAAACTCTTTGGATCGTATTGCCGGAGCAAAAGCAACGATTGAAAAGTTATCCTTACCTTATGCTTATACTTTTTTAACAACGCATGATTTAGAACTAGGTCAGCTAAAAAAACAGAATTATCATTTTGATGAATACTATGAAGATGAACACATATATTTTGATTATAAAATCAAAAAAGGCATATCAAAATCAAGCAATGGGCAATTCTTATTAAAACAGGTTGGTATTCTTGATTGATAGGGGGTTAATGGAAATGAAAGAAAAAACAATGAAAGATATGTTTAAATTAACTTTTGGCGAAGAGGTTGGAAATGCTGTCAGTCATGGTGTGATGGCTTTACTATGTTTATTATCCTTGCCTTTTGTAGCTGTATATTCATATATTAAAGGTGGAGCTGTTCGCAGTGCAGGTGTTTCTATTTTTGTTATTTGTTTATTTTTAATGTTTTTGATTTCAACAATATATCATAGTATGGCTTATGATTCTAAACAGAAATATGTCTTTAGAAAATTAGATCATATCTGCATCTATTTAGCGATTGCTGGAAGTTATACACCCGTAGCTTTATGTGTCGTTCAAGGCTGGGTAGGTATTTTAATTTTAGTTATTCAATGGTCTGCAGTTTTAGCTGGAATTTTATTGAAAGCTATTGCGAAACGATCTTTTCCCGTTTTATCTACGACTATTTATTTAGTCATGGGATGGATAGCCATTATCTTTATTCCATTTCTTATTCATTCTTCTTTCTGGTTTTTGTTTTTTATTGTTATGGGTGGAATCATGTATTCCATAGGTGTTTTCTTCTATGCTAAGCATAAAAAATATTTTCATTTTGTCTGGCATTTATTCATTAATTGCGCAAGTATTTTACATTTCATAGCAATTGTTTTTCTCATGTAATAAAAACCCCAGGACAGAGCTTTGACTTGTCTTTGGGGTTATTTTTCTTCATTTGTTTCATAAAAAGTATCAAGTATTCTTTCGGCAATCATTTTATATTGATTACTTAAAGAACAGATTAATAATAAAATGAAAACAAGTTGGTAAGAGTTATCTAAATCTATGTGTTGATTTTTAATTAAGTTTTGAATAGAAACTGTCACATCATGAGATAACTCTTTTTGTATGTTTAAATAATTATTATAAATGGGTTCAATTTCTTCCATATGATCATGGAAAGGTTGTAAAATCTTTTTGATTTCCTGGATAGAAATAGTATTTTTTAGTGAATAAATAAGTAACATTTGTAAAATATGATTTTTTGTATATTTCTTTCCTTTGATAGGTTTTAATAATCCTTCTTTAGAATAATTATTAATCATCGTTTTGGTTAAAAGCTTATCATCATCATGTCGCTTATTATCAGCAAGATTAATATCAAATAAAGTCATAATCTGATCCATATACAAATCAAGAGAAGGTATATCTTCCGATTTTAAATGACTCATGTTTTCAATCTGATCTAAAATCATATCTAATTTTTCATTGTTCATAAACTCACCTCATAAATAACTATACATGAATTTATACAAAATAACAATATCTCGTTGACAAATGATTAAAATAAAATATAATAGATGTATAAAGTAGTATTAAATACTACATATAAAGGAGTTGATATTATGAGAAAGTTGTTTCAGAAAGCTATGGATCCTATTAGCAGTGAAACTCATTTTATAGGGGCCTGTCTATCTTTTATTGGTTTATTGATTATGATTTTTATTGGAATACAGAAAGATACGTCACCGGCTGTTTTATGTGCTGGAATCATTTTTGGCATATCATTGATTGCTTTATATAGTGCCAGTTCAATTTATCATTTTTTTAGTGGCAGTCAAAGAATAAAAACGATTTTAAGAAAATTAGACCATTCAATGATCTATGTATTAATAGTTGGAACTTATACTCCAGTTGTTATTGCATGTATGCCTGCGCCTCATTCATATTATTTTCTTGCTGTTTTGTGGAGCGTTGCTATTATTGGAATTATTTTAAAAATCTGTTGGTTAAATGCACCTCGTGCAGTTGCAACAGCTATTTATTTGATTTTAGGATGGTCTATCTTATTTGATTTTCAATCATTTAGAGGTATTCCTTTACCTTGTTTGTTCTTAATTGCCTGTGGTGGTATTGCATATTCTATTGGTGCTTTTATTTATATTTTTAAAAAACCTAATTTAACGAAAGATTTTGGCTTTCATGAACTTTTCCATATATTTGTCATTATGGGTTCAGTATTTCATTATCTGGCAATTGTTATTTTTATTTTATAAAAAGCATATCTATGCTTTTTTTCTTTGCTTTATATGTCATTTTTGCTTATAATAGGAACTGGTGATAAAAGAATGAAAAAATTAAAATTAACATATCAGACTATGATATTATATGTTTTGACCTTTTTGGTCATTGTTATTGGAGATCAGGTGACAAAAATCATTGTTGATCATACATTATCTCTAGGAGGTAGTTATTCCATTATAGATAATTTCTTTTATTTTACATATACACATAATACAGGGGCAGCCTGGGGAATGTTGGCAGGTAAAATAAATCTATTCGTGATTGTATGGATAGTTGCTGCGATTGGAATTGTTTATTATTTTATCAAATCTGAACCTTATCAAAAATTGACACGTTTTGGATTGGTACTTGTTTTTGGGGGATCAATTGGCAATTTAATTGATCGTATTGCCTTTGGATATGTAAGAGATTTTATTGATTTTATTATTTTTGGATATAATTTTCCTATTTTTAATGTTGCTGATATGGCGATTACTATTGGTATGGCGTTAGTCATCTTAGAAATATGTATAGAGGAGTATAAAGCATGGAAACTATCAAAATCACAGTAGATGAAGAACATAAAGGTCAAAGGCTGGATAAATTGTTGTCTGGTTATTTGAAAGATATGTCAAGAACACAGATTCAACAATTAATTCGTCAACAAAATGTGACTGTGAATGATGTCATTGTTAAATCAAGTTATAAAGCCGAAATAGGAGATATTTGTTGTGTATCTATTCCTGACCCAGAAAATACAGATATATTACCAGAGAATATTCCACTTGATATTGTTTATGAAGATCAGGATGTCATTGTGGTCAACAAACCAAGTGGTATGATTGTTCATCCATCAGCAGGTATTTATTCAGGAACTCTTGTGAATGCTTTATTATATCATTGTCAAGATTTATCAGGTATTAATGGCGTGATGCGACCAGGTATTGTTCATCGTATTGATAAGGAAACAAGTGGTTTATTAATGGTTGCAAAAAATGATTTGGCACATCAAAGTTTAAGTGAGCAGTTACAGGAGCATACAGTTACAAGACGTTACTATGCATTAGTTCATGGTTTGATTCCTCATGAGTTTGGACGAATTGAAGCACCTATTGGACGTGATCCTCGTGATCGCCAGAAAATGACTTGTACTGATAAAAATGCCAAGGAAGCAATCACAAATTTTAAAGTGATTGAACGTTTTCGTGATATGAGTTTGGTTGAATGTCGTTTAGAAACTGGACGTACACATCAAATTCGTGTTCATATGCAATATATTGGACATCCTGTATATGGTGATCCACAATATGGACTTAGACGTGATGATACAAGTCATGGTCAATATTTACATGCTAAAATTTTAGGATTTATTCATCCACGAATACATGAAGAATTATATTTTGAAAGTGAGTTACCAGATTTCTTTTTAAATAAACTTTCACAACTAAGAGAAGAAATGGGGGAATAAAAATGTCTAAAGTGATTAGTTGGGATCAGTATTTTATGGGAATTGCAAAATTATCAGCATATCGTTCAAAAGATCCTAATACACAAGTGGGGGCTTGTATTGTGAGTCCTGAAAATAAAATCGTAGGTGTTGGATATAATGGATTGCCTTGGGGATGTGAGGATACGGAATTTCCTTGGAACAGTCGAGAAGGGGATATGTATGATACAAAATATCCATATGTTGTTCATGCTGAGTTGAATGCAATTTTAAATAGTATTCAAAATCTCAAGGGATGTCGTATCTATGTATCATTATTTCCTTGTCATGAATGTGTGAAAGCTATTATTCAAAGTGGTATTCAAAAGATTATTTACGAAGATGATAAATATAATGATACACCTAGTGATCGTGCTGCAAAGCGTATGCTGGATGCTGCAGGTGTTGCCTATCAAAAAATGCAACGCTTCGATATAGAGATTAAAGATTAATAAAAAAGCTGAGTTATATTGTTTTTAATCATTCCAATATAGCTCAGTTTTTATATTTTATAAACTTATTCAAAATTGGTTTTATAAAATATCAAAAGGTAATAATAAAAAAGAATGGTTCATTTCCATTCTTACTGTTCTTTCAATAATGCCTTAACACGTTTGGTGTTTGTAAAATTGAGTTTGACAACTTTTGTTAAAATATTTTCGCCATATTTAGCAGCAATCTTTGCAGCAACAACATCAACTTGAGAACTTGATCCACGGATTAAATTCATTTTTAAACTCTTTGTCATATTTGCAAAATACTGTAAATATGCATATCTTGATAAAATTTCAGCAGCTAATACAGCCATGTATTTTTGTTCGGCATCTGAAACAAACATTAAATCTTTTACAACAATAACTTCATTTTTCAGATAATTAAAATATGTTTTTGGAGAAACAAATTGATTGATCACTTTTACCTTTACATTTTGTTTGACTTTCTGCATAACATTCACAGTTGCCTGATTGTAGAGTTTTGATTTAATATTAGCTTGATTAAAACCATCACTTACCATTTTATTATAATGTGAGTTATCTAAAATTAATAAACTATAAATAAGCTTGTCTTTAATGAGCTTTGCACATTGAATAATTTCACGATTACTTAAAGTTGTTATATCATCAATTTTGAGCTCTTTTAATAACTCAATATCTTTTTCGTGTACATAACATGATACAACACAGATTGGACCTAAATAATCAGTAGAACCTGTTTCAGCACATCCAATATGATGATACGGAAAAATATCTTCAATGTTCGTTGTCATATTAGCTAATTGTTTCGCTATTTTCTTAGACCAATGTTTGGCTTCCTGAAAAGCATTAGCACCCGAAAACTCAACTGTATGATTATCTTTAGCGATAATATCGCAACCAATAGCATGTGCTTTAAATATAAGGTTTGTGTCATCAACTGGAACCATTTGACTATCATAATATTTTTTCATTTTCTCCAATGTAATTTGTTCAACTTTTAAAATAATTGGTTCCACGTTAATCACCTCATTATTATTTTAACATAATTTTGTTAATTTTGACAGAACATTTTTCAAATGTTATAATATCGGCGTTTATAAGGAGGGTTTTTCTTGGATTTTTTTTCAATAGACATCATTTGTGTCATATTTTTAGTGATAACTGCGATTATTGGGTATAAAAAAGGATTCATTATTCAGCTTTATGATATTGTATCTTTTTTATTCGTTTTATTGTTGGTCTATTTTTTAAGTGATCCATTATCATCAGTATGGACAATTTATCAATATGACAGCCATGATTTTATTGCTTCACTAATAGGTTCTACAATTAATCGTATAGTCGTTGGTTTCATCCTATTTATTGTTTTCATGATGATAAAAAAAATCATAGGAGTTTTGGTAAAACCACTATTAAAAGGTATTATGCATACTTTTTCTTTAACTACTTTTGCAGATCGTTTATTAGGTCTATGTTGTCATGTGGTTGAAGGAATATTGATTATTTATATCTGTCTGGTTTTTCTTTTCATTCCATTTGTAGCTAATGGAAAAGAAATGATTCAAAATTCCTATATCGCAAATGCCATTGTCGATATGATTCCCGATGTCACTCAAACCGTTATGAATATGAGTGATCTTATGCAAGATAATAATAGTCTGGATACTTATTCAAAAGAATTTATCGCTGAATTTACATTGAATGCCATGAATGCTCATTTTATCAATGAACAAGATGCACTTCAATTATTTGAAGATTATGTATTTCATCAAAATCAGACCATTCAGTTGAATCCTTCACAAATTCAGCAGTTAACACAATTATTAGAAGATTCAAACTATTCAACACAACAGATTCAAGACGTTCTATCTCAAATAAAGGGGTGATAAAATGAAAAATATATATGAAACATTAGAAATGAACATCATTCAGGATAAAATCATGCGTTTTTGTGCTTCATCATTAGGGAAACAAGAAGTTCAAAAATTACAGATATTTGATGATGAAGATGATGTTAATGAGGCATTAGATAAAGTTGATGAAGCCATGAAATTTATTGATCGACAAGGAAGATTACCATTAGGTGGACTTAGTGATATTTCTTTGAGTTTAAAAAAAGCTAATAGAGATGGTCAATTAACAGGTGAAGAATTGTTACATGTCCAAACTCATCTGGAATGTGTTGTTAATGTCCAAAATTATTTTGATAATAGCGAAATAACAGCTCATTTTTTAAATGAACTTAACACTGGTTTAGTAGCTCAACCCCGTTTATTAGAGGAAATAAGAAAATGTATAACTCCAGATGGTCAAGTCGATGATCATGCCAGTCCTAAGCTTTTTCATATTCGTCAACAGATAAGGCATACTCAGTCACAAATCCGTACAAGAATGGAACATCTTGTGAAGGAAAGTCAGGATTATTTATCTATTGATCAAATGACATCAAGAAATAATCGGCTGGTATTGCCAGTTCAGTCGCATCATAAAAATCAGATTCAAGGACTTATTCATGCTCAAAGTGCGACCGGGCAAACTGTTTATATTGAACCAGCAGAAGTTGTAAGTATGAACAATCAGATCAGTTTATACGAGGCTCAAGAAAAGGAAGAAGTGGAACGTATTCTTTTTCATCTTTCTCAACTTGTTAAAAATCATTATTATCACTTTCATTTCAATTTAGAGATTCTTACTGAATTAGATTTTATTTTTGCTAAAGCACAGTTTGGTGTGCTTTATCATTGTTGTCGACCAACGATCCAAAAAGATGGCAATGTTTTGTCTTTTTTAGAAGCACGTCATCCATGTATTGATCAAGAAAAAGTGATTGCGAATGATATTATATTAAAACAGCATCGTATTTTATTAATCACTGGAAGCAATACTGGTGGAAAAACAGTGACATTAAAAACAGCTGGTTTATTATCGTTTATGGCGTTATGTGGACTACCAGTCCCAGCTCGTGAAGCTGTTATTCCTTTATTTGATCAGATATATGTCGATTTGGGGGATGAACAGTCTATTGAGCAGTCACTTTCAACATTTTCTAGTCATATGATGAAAATTATAGATATTTTACATCATGCAACTGCATCAAGTTTAGTTATATTAGATGAAATTGGATCTGGAACTGATCCTCAAGAAGGAGAAAGTCTGGCTGAAGCTATTTTATCACGTTTTGTAGATATGAAATCTTTTGTTTTAGCCACTACCCATTATGGTCGACTCAAAACATTTGCTAAAGAGCATCCAGAGATATTGATGGCGGCCGTTGCTTTTGATGTGGAGTCAATGAAGCCAACATATCATTTGAAATTGGACAGTGTTGGACAATCATATGCTATTGAAATTGCAGAACTTTTAGGTTTAGACAAAAACATTGTTCAAAATGCACGAAATATTAAAAATGAATCCATGTCTGAACATGAAAGATTAATGGAAACACTGCAAATGAAAGAGGATATTTTAGAACAAAAGGAAAAACAACTTATTGAATCTCAAGAAGAAGTTCAAATCTTACAAAACAAATATGAAAAACAGTTACGTCAGATAGAAAATCAAAAAGATCAAATGATTCAAAAAGCTAAAGACGAGGCTAATGCAATTATTGATAAAGCCAAAACAGAAGTTCAGGATATGATGAACATTATGAAACAATCGACATTAAAACCTCATGAAATGAATCAAATACGTCATGATTTAGATCAAATGAAATATGTTAATCAGGAGGTTGTTCATAAACAGGATCATCAATTGCATATTGGAGATCATGTTCGTGTGTTGAAGATGAACAGAGAAGGGGATATTGTGGAAGTTTTAAAGAATCATATGGTTATGGTTTCTATATCTGGACTCAATATTAAATTACATGAAGATGAAGTGCTTTATTTACATCCTCAAACAAAAGTGAAAAAAGTTGAAAAAGCAAAAATAAAGAAATCAACCGTTTCTAAAACAGGAAATTATGAAATCAATATTATTGGCAAAAGATATGAAGAGGCAATGGCATTGGTTGATAAATTCTTGGATGATGCTTTGGTGATGGGATATCCGCATGTCCGTATTGTACATGGAATGGGAACTGGTGCACTTCGAAAAGGAGTAAGGAAAATTTTAGATAAGAACAAACACGTTGTATCATATCGAGATGGTGGACCTAATGAAGGTGGATTAGGGGCTACACTAGTATATTTTGAATAATGAATGATCTTATTAGAAATAAGCTCTCTTTATTACCTGCATCACCAGGATGTTATTTAATGAAAAATAAAGAGGGAACTGTGATTTATGTTGGTAAAGCTAAAAAATTAAAAAATCGTGTTCATTCTTATTTTGTTGGTGTTCATAATTATAAAACGACAAAACTGGTAAGTGAAATTGAGGATTTTGATTATATTGTAACTGATAGTGAAAAAGAAGCACTGCTTTTAGAAATTAATCTGATTAAAGATTATACCCCTCAATATAATATAATGTTTATGGATAATACCTATTATCCATATATTCAAATGACAAATGAAACACATCCTCGCTTACGTATTGTTAGAAATGCCAAAGAAAAAAAAGCCAAACATTTTGGCCCATTTCCAGATGCTACTGCAGCTAGAGAAACTTTTAAATTATTAAATCGTTTATATCCTCTTAGAAAATGTAATCATATTCCTAAAAAACCTTGTCTTTATTATTCATTGGGACAATGTCTGGCGCCATGTATTCAAGATGTTGATGAGAATATATATGTTGATATTAAAAAATCTATTACTAAACTTCTTAATGGGGACATCAAAGAAAAAGTCAATGAGTTAACTGAAAAAATGATGAAGGCTAGTGAGGAATTGAATTTTGAGCAAGCTAAAGAATATCGTGATTTAATTTCACATATTCGTTATGTGACAGCTAAACAGCATGTTCAATTTAATGATCAGATTGATCGTGATATTTTAGGATATTATGTTGATCATGGTTATTTAAGCATCCAGTTATTTTTTATGCGTCACGGTAAACTGTTATCACGTGATTTGAATTTAATACCTATTGAAGATCATGTTCAAGAGAGTTTGCAGCAATTTATGGTTTCGTTTTATCAAAATAATACCTTACCAAAGGAAATTCTTGTTCCTATGGATATGGATATAGATTTGCTTTCACAAATTATTGAATGTAAAATTCTAAAACCTCAAAAAGGTAATAAGGCTTCTCTTGTTCAAATGGCGATTGAAAATGCTAAAGAATCATTAGAAAAGAAATTCCAATTAATGGAAAAAAATGAAGCGGCGACTTTAGGTGCTATCCAACAGTTAGGTGAACTTTTGCATATGAAAACACCTCATATTATTGAGCTATTTGATAATTCTAATATTCAGGGTGCTTATGCAGTTGCTGGAATGGTTTGTTTTAAAGATGGCGTTCCTTCTAAAAAGGATTATCGTAAATTTAAAATCAAAACTGTTGATGGACCTGATGATTATGGAAGTATGCGAGAAGTGATTTATCGTAGATATTACCGTGTCTTGATGGAAAATCTGACACCTCCTGATATGATTATTGTAGATGGTGGATTAGGACAAATTCATGCGGCTAAAGAAGTTATTGATTCATTAGCAATGAATATACCTGTTTATGGGTTGGCTAAAGACGATAAACATTCGACGGCCATGTTGTTGGACCAGGATGGGCAGCCAATACCTATTCATCCAAAAAGTGAACTTTTCTTTTTATTGACACGTATGCAAGATGAAGTTCACCGTTATGCTATTAGTTTTCATAAAAATGTACGTTCTAAATCTTTATTTGCTTCTACGTTAGATGATATTGAAGGAATCGGACCAAAACGTAAGCAACAATTGTTGCATCATTTTAAAAGTGTAAAACGAATGAGAGAAGCAACTATAGAAGAACTTCAGGAAGTTTTACCTGAAAAAGTTGCGAAAGAACTTTTTCAATCTTTGCATACAAATGAGCACAGCTCATAACCTTTACTCATATATTAATGTGGGAGGGTTGTGATGCATTCCTTATTGACAAAGCGTGAAAAAGAGATATTTACACTCTTGATACAATCTTATACAACAAAAGAAATTGCAAAACAATTATATATTAGTGAAAAGACAGTTCGTAATCATATTTCCAATGTGATTCAAAAACTAGGTGTTGAATCTCGTATCCAGGCTGTCTTGGAACTTATTAAAATGAAAGAAATTGATCTTTAGAAATCAATTTCTTTTCTTTAAAAATATAACAATATGTATTATAATAGTCGAGAAAGGGTGATGACATGAAATTAAAAACATGGCACTTATTTCTTGTAATCATTATTTTGTTTGGTTGTTCTTTTTATGTTGTTAATCTTCATTTTGATAAATTTTATAGACTTAATGGCATTAATAATGATAATCGTGTCTTAATTGAAAAATATTTAAGTGATGACGAACAGGAATATTTAATAGATAATCAGATTTCAATTGATCTATTTATTGACTACATAGAATATGATGATTTTCAATTAGTCAATTATCAATATTATAACCTTTTAAAAGAAACTCATCGTTATTCAACAATAACAGATATTCTAGAAACTGGAAATTCTTTAGCTACACGATTAGATTATCTTTATCGTCAACAGGCTTTTGATCAGGCCAAAGTATTAGTACATAATGTTTTGGAAGAAGCTTTTTTAAATACTGACAATTTTAATTTTGACTATATTGATATCTACACATCACTGAAATCATTATATCAGGAAAATGATTATTCATTTGTACAGGATAGCGAGAAATATATCCTCATTTTACAGGAAATGGGCTATGATGATTTAAATCAGATTAGTCAGATTATGGAAATGTTAACACGTGCTTATAATCAGCAGACTTTAGCTGATTTAATGGCGACAACATTACCAGCAGGAGTACAAATGGTTTTTGCACCTTATGAATTAGATACCTTAGTGAATCAACAAAACTATATTGGAAAATATGAGCCACGTGAATTACTTCTCGTACAGGATATACCAAGGGTAAGTTATACAATGTATTTACAAAAGGATGCATATAATGCTTTATTAAAACTTTATACAGATTTAAGCAAAGAATACAAAGGCTTTTTATTGCGCAGTGCTTATCAGTCACCACAGACATTAGATGAAAAAGAAGTGGGTTATAATGAAATGCAGCTAGGATTGACAATTGAAGTTACACAATCTGAATTGGCTTATCAGGAATTTGAAAATACTGAGATGTCAAAATGGCTTGAAGAACATGCTTATGAATATGGTTTTATTTTAAGATATCCACAGCGCAAGGCTTCTATTACAAATCATGCCTATGATGCTCATATTTATCGATATGTTGGTAAATCTTTAGCTAAATCTTTGCATGATTCAAATTTAACATTAGAAGAATATCAATTACAAAACAAGGGAGAATAATTATGAATAATCCAATTGGAATCTTTGATTCTGGAGTAGGGGGACTTACAGTTTTAGACTATATGCGTCAACAGTTTCCGCATGAAAATATGATTTATATTGGTGATAATGCACATTGTCCTTATGGTGATAAAACGAAAAGTCAACTTTTAGAATATACACGTCAAATATGTGATTATTTTGCAAAGCAACATGTTAAAATGATTGTTTTGGCTTGTAATACAACAAGTGCAAATGTCTTGGATGAATTACAGAAGTTATATCCACATATTCCCATCGTAGGTGTCATTCATTCAACAGTACATGAGTTTTTAGCACGTCATCATCAAAGAGTCTTGGTGATTGCGACATCGGCAACAATTCAATCTCATAAGTATCGTCAAATGCTTTTACAATACAATCCTGAATTAACTGTTTATGAATTGGCGACACCACGCTTAGTTCCAGTCATTGAGTCTGGTGAATACAAATATGGAATACAAGAACTTTTAGGAGAATATTTGTTACCATATCAAAATAAAATAGATGCTTTAATTTTAGGGTGTACACATTATCCTATTCTATTAAAACAGTTTCAAGACGTGATGGAAGATATTGATTATATTTCCAGCAGTGCATCTATCTGTCAGGAAGTGGCTTCATATCTTAAAAACCATCATCTAGAAAATACGTCTTCATTACCTCAGACAATTACCATTTATACAACGGGAGATACACAAACTTTTGTAGAATCTTCACAAGGATTTTTTGATTATCAGGATTTATCTGTTTCACATCTTCATTTATAAAATTTTTAGATGTTATTTTAAACATGGCAGGGATGTAACAAATAACGTTACTTCCTTTATTGTATAACATGGAATTGAAGACTAAGTAAAAAATACAGCAATATATTCTGTTGTTTATGTTTTTTATAAATTCTATTTGAGATTTTGATAATGAAATATACATAATAGTCTTGATTGAAAGTCAAAGATCATATTTTTTATAGAAATATGATTCATAGGAATCTTTTTTTTATATTTTCATATATTGTTTTGAGGTGGGAACATGAAAAAGAAGATTATCATTGTGTCTGTTTCAATTATTTGTTTAGCTATTGGTTCTTTTATATATTTACAGATGGATGATTCAAAACAGGTCAGTGAAACATATTTACAAACTCTCATATATCAGGATGCTAATCATGATCTTGTTCCTGTAAGCTTAAATGTGCATAATCAAATGGAATTAGAAACTGATATTAGAAATAAAATTGATTTAATGCAATCGTCTCAATTGCAGGCATATGGATTATATCCTGTTATTGATTCACAATTAGAAGTTCAATCAGTAGAACTTCAAGATCATATGTTAACAGTGAGTTTTAATGATTGTTTATATTCTAATCAAGATGCTTTAAATATTATTGAAGCTTTGACTTATGTACTCACTGATTATGATGATGTTAATCAACTTAAAATACAAATAGATGGAAAAGATGTAACATATTTGCCCAATAGCACTGTTCCATTAAATCATCTAACACATGATTTAGGGTTGAATAATTTTGAAGAAGCATCAACTTTCTTACATCAAAGTGTACCTGTGATGGTTTATCAGGAAAAGACAATAGCTGATTATCTTTATTATGTTCCAACAACATTACGTATTAGTGAGTCTGATAGTTTAGAAGAACAAGTTCAAACTATTTTAAGTCATATCAATAGTAAAATTCATCTATTAAATGCATCACTCGATAATCAGGTTTTAACACTGGAATTAGATTCAAATCTTTTATTAGACAATGAAAGAATAGATAAGACTTTAGAAGAACTTATCATTTTATCTTTAACATCTTTAGATAACGTCAAGGATGTAGACATTCTCATTAATGGAGAAAGTGTTAGAAATCAGGAAACTTCACAAATTCATTATAATTATATTAAAATTTAGATTTTTTTGGTATAATAGTGTCTAGGTGATGTAAATGAAAAAAATTGTAATTATGTCTGATAACCACGGCGATCAGTCTATGATCGATTATGTAAAAGAACATGAACAAGATGGGGACTATTATATTCATTGTGGAGATAGCGAGGCTTATGATTTAAGAGTATTAGAGGGTTTTATCTGTGTCAAAGGAAATAATGACTGGTCTTTAGATTTACCTAAAGAGGCACGTCTTGTTGTAGAAGGTGTATCTATTTTCATTACTCATGGTCAGTATTTTGGCTATTTTAATAGAGAATTAGCTATGAATGATATACTGACAAGGAATCATTGTCAGGTTTTAATATCAGGTCATACGCACATGCCAATGTTTCAAAAAGATGGATCGTTCTATTATATTAATCCTGGATCTACAACCTTACCACGTGGAGGGAGTGCCAGAAGCTATGCTGTATTATTCATTGATAATGGGAAACTGGATTTTAGACTGAAAGAGATACAAAAATAAAAATGTATCTTTTTTTATAAAAAAGTAAAAAAAGTCTTGCATGTTATAATATGTTATGCTAATATATATGAGCAGTCGAAAAACAGATGTCTACGTAGCTCAGCTGGATAGAGCACACGCCTTCTAAGCGTGCGGTCGCGGGTTCGAATCCCTCCGTGGACGCCATTTAAAAACTACCCTGATTTATCAGGGTTTTTTTGTTAAAAAAGTGGAGTCTGCTTTTTTTCTATGATATAATTTTTTAAAGGAGAAAAGACTATGCACAAAGATCCATTTTATAAAAGTTTAGGATATGCTATATCTGGTATTATTCAATGTATTCAAAAAGAAAGAAATATTAAAATACATTTAGTATTTATGTTTTTGGTTATTATATGTGGTTTCCTTTTTCAATTATCTATTACAGAATGGCTGGTTTGTATTTTGTTGTTTGGACTCGTTATTTCTTTAGAGCTAGTCAATACTGCTATTGAAGCGGTTGTCGATTTATGTACGCAAGAATATCATCCTCTTGCTAAAATAGCAAAGGATACTGCAGCAGGTGCTGTTTTAATAAGTGCAATTGCTTCAGTTGTTATAGGGCTTATTATTTTTGTCCCTAAGATTTTGAGTTTAGTAAGCTTATAGGCTTACTTTTTTTGATGAAATGAATAATGCTAATTATGTATCACTGAATATGAATAAAATAATAAAATGTTTGTTTATAAAAAACAGTTTAATGTTATTCATAAAATTTTTGTTTTTTTCATTATATTTTCACATTGCTTTTGTAATATTGAATGTAAATAAGGAGCTAACTATATAAAATTCAAGTCATTTGATGAAAAAGTTTGAAAATGTTAA
>OGPH01000044.1_pt1 | contig 138390 bp, 107 predicted proteins | sample 1552891 | NCBI WGS metagenome assembly OGPH01 (sample SAMEA2580272, study PRJEB22360) | human gut metagenome | biome: human gut; feature: human-associated habitat; material: faeces | place: Denmark | collected 2008/2010 | reverse complement strand
GAAAAGCGGCTTTAGCAGGATTTGCAGATGTACCGGGAACAAAGATCATCGTATTCTATCCAAAGTCTGGAGTCAGCCCAATTCAGGAAAAACAGATGGTAACACAGAAGGGTGACAATACATACGTGATCGGAATCAAAGGAAACTTTGATGATGCTCAGACAGGTGTTAAGAAGATGTTCTCTAACAAAGAGTTAGCGAAAGTGATGAATGACAACGGATTCCAGTTCTCATCTGCAAACTCAATCAACATCGGACGTTTAGTGCCACAGGTTGTATATTATGTAAAGGCTTATGCTGATTTATTAAAACAGGGTGCATTAAAGGCCGGAGAACCTATGAATGTAGTCGTTCCAACAGGAAACTTTGGTAATATTTTAGCTTCTTATTATGCAAAACAGATGGGTATTCCAATCGGCAAATTTGTCTGCGCATCTAATAAGAATAAAGTATTATTTGATTTCTTTGAGACAGGAAAATACGATCGTAACAGAGAATTCTATGTTACAACATCTCCATCTATGGATATTCTGATCTCAAGTAACTTAGAGCGTATGATCTATAGAATCGCAGGAAATGATGCAAAACAGTGTGCCAAATTTATGGAAGCATTGACAAAAGACGGTGAATATGTGATCACAGATGCCATGAAAGCAGAATTATCTGAGTTCTTTGGAGCTTTCGGAAGTGAAGAAGAAACAGCAGTGAAGATTAAAGAAGTCTATGACAAAGAAGGATATGTGATGGATACACATACAGCAGTCGCAGCAGTTGCATATGACAAATATAAAGCAGCGACAGGAGATGACAAGACTCCAACAGTGATCGCTTCTACAGCAAGTCCATACAAATTCACAAGAAGTGTTATGGATGCGATCGATCCAGCATATGATGCAGAAGATGACTTTGAATTAGTTGATGAACTTAACAAAGTATCTAAGACAGCAATTCCAAAAGCGATCGAAGAGATCAGAACTGCACCAGTTCTTCATGATACGGTATGTGAGACAGCAGCAATGGAAGACGAAGTGAAGAAGATTCTTGGAATCTAATGAATCATAAAAAAGCAACCCATGGAAGAAAATGGGTTGCTTTTTTTATACGAAAATGTTATGATAAACCAAGATAGGGAATAAATGGAAGAGAATACAATATCAGATAATTCTAAAAACATATCAACAAGATAAATCTAAGATGAGATCGATCAGATCTGACAAATCCATTCACGACATATGATGATCGAATGATGATGAATCCAAGGGAAGCTGACAATTGAATAAGACCATTTTCCGGCACAGTCCGGGAGGACATATTCCGCCATGATCTGCGGGCAATGAATTTTATGCCATGAACAATAGGATGGAGGTTCTTTTATGATACCACGAAGAGCACAGGGAGCGAACAAGGATATGATAATGAGACTTCTGCATGGTCATGGAGGTGAGTGCAGCCTGTCATAAGAATGAGGGGAGCCGGGAGGCTATGAGACATTTTGTCTGTTGGAGAATGAGGGAAATATAAAGATATGACAAGGAGGAGAGTACATTATGAAGAAAAAGAGACAATGGTTCATGTGCCTTGGGATGATCGGAGTTTTTACGGCATCCGTAATCTTATCTGTGTTTGGACATCGAAAGGTGAAAGCACAGTTAAATACTGAGAATGCGGGGAAGATCACAAGCAGTTGGGCAGATGAGAAACATATTTTCTCATCATTTGACGATGAAAAAGCACTTTCAGTGGATGCATCCTACGGTTTTAAGATGCATGCAACAGATCAGACGAAGACGATCATAGAAGCAGGAAAGAAAGCAGTAAAACTACCAGAGATCGAGATGCCGGATTTCCTTAAAAAGTATACATGGTTTCAGACTTCACAAAATACCGCAGGGAATATTAAGATCCGAAAAACAAATATGGAGATCTATCAATGCAAAGCCGATGGAAGTAATGGCCATTGGGAAAAATTAGATTTGGTCATGACGGTTACTGGAATCGAAAAGTATAAGAATCAAGACGGTTATGTGGCGATTGGAAGCGGCATCAATGGATGTGCTTATGTTGGAATCGAAGAGATGACATTAAAAAGTGATTTTTATAAAGCAGGAACGAATACACCAGTAACGATCAAAAGTAATATGACGTTAAAGGATATTGATACATATCAGTATATCGGGATCAAAGCAAACAAGATTCACGGAGAATATGTATCAAAGAATACAAAATTAAGTTGTAAAAGATCAGGGGAAACTAGTATTTATTATGCGGATTTTCCAGACAATTACAGTAGTGAAGATTTTACTTGTGTAGGATTTACATTTGCATCAGATTCTTTTGAATATACATTCGGAAGGAGTCTTGAAAAAGCACCAACAAAAGAGGAGCAATATGTAGGATATGGACAGAATATGATCCGCTTTGACCCAGTTGACCCAACCAAAGAGGTGATCGGAGAAGATGGGACCAAGACGGAACATCTAAGAGTGCAAGATCTGGCAAAATCTTGGGATTATGAAGTCAGTCAGGTAATTGCGGGAGAAATTCCAAAGGCACATTATTTTGATAAGTTTGCATTTGAAGATCAGATCGAATCCTGTTTAAAGATTCTGGATATCAAGGTTTACGGAGATGATGAGGATGTAAGCAGTCAGTTTGATATTTCACAAAACGGCAATCTTGTAAGAGCAGAACTTAAGAATCCGAAAGATGCCGAATTTTATAAAAAATCTGTTTATAAATTAAAGATCAAAGTAAAGATGAATATTCCGGAGAATGCATCCAAAGAACAGTTAGATCAATTGCGTAAGATATGGAAAGAACATGGGCATTATAATACAAAGGAAACGATGATCACAGAAAAAAATACAGCGAAAACAATCATTAATGATAAGATAGAAATGACCAATGAGGTTCGTGTAGATATCGAGCTGCCAAAAGAAAATGTAGATACGCCGGGTCTTTTGATCAGGAAAGAGACAAAACAATATGAATATCAGGCAAAAGATGAGATCATCTATAAGGTAACAGTGAAAAATCAAAACGAAAAAGCAAAGACAGCTTATTTTACGATTCAGGATACATCCTTTGCAAGTGTGATGGATATGAAGTTACAGGATATAAAAATCAATGGTCTTGATAAGAAGGATTATATATTACAGACAGAAAATAATGGATTTATTTTGAAGTCAAAAGGTGATTATGCCCTTCCATATGGACAGACGATCGAGATCACATATACAGTAAAAAGTGGAGTCCTTACAAATGGAAAAGTGATCGATAATACTGTATCTGCATGGGCAGCAGGAATTCCAGAAACAAAGGCATCAAGGCAGGTGTATATCAACTCGCCAAAAAATAATGTGATAAAATCAGCTCCAGTACAGCTTTATAAAAAAGGAGATCATGTAACTTATCAGGCAGTGATCACCAATCCAAATCCGGGAACTTTTATGAGAAATTTGGAGATTCAGGATGAACTTCAGGCAGAAGGGATCAAGATCATACCAGGAACCGTAGCGGTTATATCTGGTGGGAAAAACATTGCATCTGAGTGTAAGATCACATTTGATCCAAGTGGAAGAAGTTATGAGATCATAACACCACTTGCACTGAAAAATGGTACGATTCCAGCAATGGGTTCGGAAGAAGGAAAGAAAACAGGATCTTATGAAAATCTTCGCATGACGGATAAGATAGAGATCACTTATCAGGCAGTGATCGAAGAAGATGGACTCGAAGGACAGGAAGTAAAGAATATCATGTACGCTGCTGCGACAAAAAACAGCAATGGAGATCTGATCCGGGAAGATAAAGAGATTCCGTCAGGAAGCGGGATGGCAGATGAGACGATCAAGGTGAAAGCACCAAAACTGCAAATCACAAAACAATCGGATAAAAAGGTTTATGCAGTAGGAGAAACTGGATATTATAAACTTCATATCACACAAGGAAAAGAAGGCATGACAGCACAGAATGTAAAAGTCGTGGATGAGTTCGAAAAAGAAGGTATGAAGGTTCAGAAGATCGAAGTAAAACTTAATGAAAAAGATATCACATCGGATTGCAAGATTGATGCGAAAGACCATCAGTTTACGATTGAAACAGGAAAAGATCTTGGTGAAAATGATGTGATGACGGTAACTTATCAGGTTGTATTTGAAAAGAGGATTGAAGGAGCCGTGAAGAATACAGCAGTTGCAGGAAGTGATAATACAGAAGATGATCAGGATGAAAATACAGTCGTTGTAAAACCACCTGTGTTAAAGATTGAAAAAAGTACTGCGCATAAGTCTTACAAAGAAGGACAAAGCGGAGAATACAAGATCCGTGTGACACAGAGAAATGAGAATATGACAGCACATCAGGTAGTCGTAGAAGATCATTTTGAACAAGAAGGAATGGAGATTTCACAGATCCGTGTAAAATACAATGGGGAAGATATCACCAAGCAATGTGAGATCATAATAGATGAGAATCTTAGAAAATTTAAGATCATCACAGGAAAAGATGTCAGTGACAAAGATGAACTTCTGGTAATATATCAGACAGCATTTAAGAAGATGATCACAGGAGATATCAAAAACATTGCGGAAAGCTATAGTGATGATGCGGATAAAGTCAGAGATGATCAAGTGGTAGTAATGGAAGCTGTACAGCCAGCATTGATGATTACCAAGAAGGTTGATAAAACAACATATAAAGTTGGTGATATCTGCGAGTATCAGCTGGTTGTTACGCAGACGATCAAAGATGCGATCGCAAAAAATATTGTGATCGAAGATCAGCTTTCAAGAAATGGAGCTAAAGTGATCAAGAACAGCATTAAGATTTATGCACCAGATGGGTCAGATATTACCAGACAGTGCACGATCACTGCAGGAGAAAATAAGTATGTCATTGAGACAGGAAAGAATTTATCTTATGATGAATCCATAAAAGTATCGTATCAGGTAAAACTAAAAGAAGCATCACTTTCTGGAAAGACATTAAAAAATACAGCGACAGGAAAAGCAGATTTTGTCAAACCAGTCAGTGCAGTACGTTTAGTGAAGATCAAAAAAGAATCGAAATCAACAGTGACAACGGGAAATAAAGCAGATCGATCCAATACTTCTGAATATAAAAGATCACCAGGAACAAGGGATGCAGCGAGCACACCAAAAACAGGAGATTCGTTTGATGAGAAATGGATTTTTGCATTGTTGGCAGCATCTTTAGGTGGAAGTTTTATATATTGGAAAAAGAAGAAAAAACACTAGTAATTCTAGGGACAAAGCCTTTACGAAACACTGAGGATAAGGTACAATGAAAGAAAAATGTTGGGAGTGAGCGTATATGGCAAAAGATTTTTTCGGACGTCTGGAAGAAACGATTCAGACCACAGGGAAAGCAGCGGCGCAGAAAGCTAAAGAAGTCGCAGATTCCGCAAAAAGACACAATGATCTAAGAGTCGCCAAGAGAGATTTAAATGATCTGTACCGTCAGGTGGGAGAGAAGTATTTTGAAGAACATATGGATTACCCACAGGCAGAGTATATTGACCTGTTTAATCTGATCGAGAAGCTTCGTGGAGATATCGAAATCCTGAAGCAGGAGATTGACGGAGGAGACGACGAAGCGGCGGAAGAAGATATCGAAGATATCGAGGAATAAACTATTAACAAACACAACAAAACAGTGAAAGAAGCTTGTAAAGATTTATCTTTATGAGCTTTTTTTCATTTAGGAGGAATTTATGATAGATACAATTGGAATGACAGATATTGGGAATGGGAGACCATCCAATCAGGATGCTTATCTGTTGCGTCAGAAGGAAAAGAATGGAAAGCTTTATCTGCTCGCAGTCGTCTGTGACGGCATGGGAGGTTTGAAAAAAGGAGAGATTGCCAGTCATTATATCGTGGAAGTATTAAAACAATGGTTTGACGAAACGTTGTTTGATGGATTAGAAACTATGGGAATTGATATGATCGAGCAGAATCTGATCGATCTGATCCGCAGGATCAACCAGAATCTTTTGTTAATGAGTCGTCGGATGGAAGAAACAAAATCCATGGGAAGCACATTAACCTTATTGTTTGTTGAAGAACATGAATTTTTTGTTTTAAATGTCGGTGATTCGAGAACTTACTGGTTTGACAGGGACCGTAAATTTGTAACGACAGATCACACTCTGGCAGAGTTGGAACTGCGTGCTGGACATCTCACAAAAGAACAGGCAAAAAAAGATCCGAGAAGACATATTCTGATCCAGTGTGTAGGTGTGACAAAAGATATCCGGATTGACTGTTACAAAGGCAGATTAAATCCAGGAATGGAGTTTTTATTATGTACCGATGGCTTTTATGGGCTGCTTGAGGAAGAAGAAATCTATCAGGTAGAGGCATCAAAAGAACAGATCAAAGAATGGGTGCAGAAATGTTTTCAGAAAGTAAAAAGAAGAGGAGAATTAGACAATCTGTCCTGTGTGATCGTCAAAGTTCCGAACAAGAAATAGGAAAGATTTATCACCAACGTTATCAAGTCAGAAAAATACTTGGAGAAGGCGGAATGGGTAAAGTTTTTCTTGCACTGGATCAAAAGACAGGAAAAGAGGTTGCTGTGAAGATCGTAAAGGATCAAAAACAGTGGGACAGGGAGAGGGTGATCTTGCAAAAATTAAAACATACCAAAGGTGTGCCGGAATTATTTTTTGCAGGAAAGGAAAAGGAACTTTTTCTGGTGATGGAATATATTCTTGGAAATTCGTTAAAACGATATGGCAGAGTCTGTGGAAAACTTTATAAAAAGAAAAGTTTATTGTGGATGATCAAGATCTGCAAAGTGCTGAATAAGATTCATGAACAAGGAATCATTCATATGGATCTGAAACCGGAAAATATCATGCTTGATCGATCTGGAAATATATACTTGATCGATTTTGGAGCGGCATTGTTTGCGGGAGAAAAATTAAGTGGATATGGAACCAAAAACTATGCATCAAAAAAACAGGCAAAGACAGAAGAAAGAGCAGACATTTATTTTGATATATATAGTTTAGGAAAAACAATGGAATCTTTATTGAAAGCAACAGATGCTGTCCAAAAGATCATAGAAAAATGTCTGATCGATGACGATGCAAAAAGATATCACAACATAAGGCAGATTCAGGCAGATTTTGAGAGAATATTGAGAATCTGTCGTATGAAGAAAGGGTTCATGGTGGTGATTGCTGTTTTTTGTATCCAGAATCTTTGGAATCAGATACAGAGGGAAGAGAAAAGAGAGAAAGAAGTCATTGTACAGAAAAAGTCTCAAAGAGAGATAAAAAAGGCAATGGCTTATTTTTATGGAACGGATCAGATACAAAAGAATACACAATTGGCACGAGTGTATCTTGAAAGATGTAGAGGGATGAAAAAGAATGTGTCATCGTATTTGGTGCTTTTAGATGTTTTAGATGGCAGGAGAAATGATATAAGTGCGGAAAAACTTATGAAGATCGTACAGGATTGTCAGACCGATGTGCATGATTTCTGGTCGGCATATTTTTATCTTCATTTTTATACAGTAAATACAGCAAAACTGTCAGAGAATGTATGGAAAGAAGCAGAAAAAATGTTAGAACAGATACAAAAATATCCACAAAAGGAAGAATATCAGAAATTAGTGGAAGCAGACCGGATCAATTTATATGAAAGAGAAGCAGAAAAAGGAGATGATAGAAAGTTTTTAGAGGAAACAGACCGAGTTTTCAAAGAAAATTTTAAAGGAGATCCTGCATGGAAATTGTATGAAAGAAAGCTTGTTTATCTGGAATCAAAACAGCCAGATATCAGCAGGGAGTTTGAACGATTTCTAAAGAAATATCCAAAAGTTATGGATGCCTATGTGGAGTATAGTATTTATTTATGCAGGAACAATAAAATGACACAGGCACAAAGGGTCTATAGGGAAGGTAGAAAACAGACAGGAATGACAAGCAAAAGAGCAGAGGAATTGAGGAGGAAACTTGGGTTATGATCAGAAAATATAAGATATATATCATCATGGGAATCACAGTACTTCTTCTTTTTATGGTTTTACCGGTCGATACGAAGGGAGATTGGGAAATCCCTTGGGACATTACTCTGGAAGGAGAAGGGAATGATCCTGCATTTCGAAGCAGTACAGTGATGGAAATATTTCTAAAAAATGGGACAGCACCAAAGGATATTACAGTTTTCGTGAATCAACAGAAAATAAATCCAATCTGGGATTACGAACAAAGTACACAGATCAGTTTTCAGGAAGAAGGGATTTATAAGGTTCATATTGTTCATAAAAATGGATATGAAGAAATAAGGCAGGTTATGGTCGAATTAAATAATCCAACAACAGCCAAGATCACAGCGGGAGCGTATACTCCAGGAGCATGGAGCAAAAAGAATGTGGTATTGGAAGCTTATGGAGCCAAAGCAGTTTCTGATATTCAATTTTATGAATATAAAATAGGACAAGATGAATGGAAGCAGATGAAAAATAACAAGTTAGAGATCAGCAAAGATTTTGATGATCTTGTTTATATCAGAGCAGTTTCGAAGGCTGGAAGAGAAGGAGTGATCAGTCAGATTCCAGTGAGAGTATGGAAACAAAAACCAGAACTTGCAAAGATCCAATGTGATCAGGAATCTATTGGTGGATGGTATTCGAAAATTCCTGTTTTCTCATATGATCTGAAGGAAAAAGAAGGACCACAGGTGCATCTTTATGCGCAGCTTACAGATTTGAAGACAAAAGAGATACTGACAGGAATCGATCAGATTCCTAGGATCAGGAAGGATGGAAGATATCAGCTTGACATCTATACGAAAGATGAATCTGGAAATCGATCAGAACAACTCTACCAAACGACTTGTTTTGTGGATACAGATAATCCAGAGATTTTTGTTCGCTATCAAAATCCAAGATCAGAAATTTTAAAATACCAGAAAGCTCAGATCATAGTTAAGGATGAAAATCTGAAAAAGGGAAATATGATCTTAAGAACATCGGGGAAACAGGTAAAGCCATGGAAGTTGGAAGGTGATCATTATGAAACAGAAGTTATATTTTTAAAGGACGGAAAACAGACATTGTCTGTTCAGGCAGAAGATCTGGCAGGAAATAAGATGATCATACAGGAAAAGTCGTTTATCATTGATACACAAAAACCAAGGATTAAAATTCAAGGAATTGACAATGGAAGATCATATTCAAAGCCTGTAAAAATTCAAGTAGATGTGAAAGATCAAAATCTGAATCCAGATAAGACATATATTTATCTTAACGGAAAGAAGATGAATTCCGTTATGATCAAAAAAGATGGATATTATACCATTGATGTGAAAACTGAAGATCTTGCAGGAAATCAAAATAGGTGCAGCAGAAAATTTACTGTCAATCAAAAAGGCATACAGATTCATTTTCTGCAGGAGGATTTAAAGGAAAAACAGATATCAACAAAAAATCTGAAGCCAGGATTTCGCATTGAAAGTCTGGAACCAGTGCAGGTAATGGCATTTCTTGTGAATGGGCAAAAAAAGGAATATCAATGGAAAGAAGATAAAGTTTATATAAAAGATCCTATCACAGAAAATGGGAAATGCAGTGTCAGTCTGCATGTAAAAGACAGTGCCGGAAATGAAAAAACAAGTGAAGAAATACAGTTTTTTTATGACACACAAAAACCAGTGATCAAAATAGAAGGGCTTGATCAGAAATCTGAATGTGAATATGGAAAACAGATCGGCATCCTTCTGGAAAATAAAACAGATCAGTGGGAGAAGGTTATTTTGGATGGAAAAGAACAAAAACTGGAACATCATAAGATCACATGGAAAGAATTGGCTCCTGGAAAGCATGTTCTTCATCTGAAAGCAGTGGATCAGGCAGGAAATAAAACTGATCAAAGGATCACATTTAAGATCACAAAAGTCCTTCCAAAAGCAGTGAAACAAATTGTGGTAAAACAAGATAAAATACCATCAAAAAAAGATGAAAAAAAACAAAAACATCCCAATTTATGGCTTTTATTTCTCATAGGAACAAGCATTTTCGTATCTGTAAAAATGTTTTGTAGTTATAGGAAATCCAGGCATTCTTGAATCTTTTTCATTCTATGTTATAATAAAGGTTACGTATATAGTTCAATCAAATGGAGGAATGGATATTATGGCAGAAGAAGTAAAAGAAACAAGAGAAGATTTCGAAGCACAGTTAGAAGAATCTTTAAATAAAGCATCAACAAATGAAGACGCAGTATGGAACCGTTTAGAGCAGATGAAAGAAGATGGGGATGTTCTGGCATTGACAGTTGGCGGTGTTGTAAATGGTGGAGTTATCGTTTATGTCGAAGGAATCCGTGGATTTATTCCAGCATCTTTATTATCAACAAAATATGTAGAAGATCTGAACGTATGGTTACAGAAAGATGTGGAAGCAAAGATCATCACAGTAGAACCAGAAGAACAGAGACTTGTCTTATCTGCAAAAGCTGTTGAGAAGGAAAAAGAAAGAAAAGAACGCGAGAATAAGATCAATGAATTAAAAGTTGGTACAGTTGTAGAAGGTACAGTTGAAAATATCATGCCATATGGAGCATTTGTTGATATCGGTGATGGAATCAGTGGATTAGTTCATATTTCACAGTTAAGCCAGAAGAGAGTAAAATCTCCAGAAGAAGTTGTGAAAGAAGGAGATGCTGTTACAGTTAAGATTATTAAAGTCGCAAATGGAAAAGTAAGTTTAAGTATCAAAGCATTAGAAGAGGATAAAGAAGCAGCTAAGAAAGCAGAAGAAACTGGTGTGGAATACACAGAAGATGCAGCTGGAACAAGTCTTGGTGACTTACTTGCAAATATCAAATTATAGGAAGGAACATATATGGCAGGATCAGGTTTTGGCACAAATTTTCGAATTACAACATGGGGGGAAACTCATGGTGCAGGCGTAGGTGTCGTGGTAGATGGATGTCCGGCTGGATTACCTCTTGAGAGAGAAGATGTTCAGAAATATCTGGACCGCAGAAAACCAGGGCAGTCAAAGTATACAACACAGAGAAAAGAAGGAGATCAGGTTGAGATTCTTTCTGGTATCTTCGAAGGAAGAACAACAGGGACTCCGATCTCCATGGTTGTATATAACAAGGATCAGAGGTCTAAAGATTACAGCAATATCAAAGATATTTACCGTCCAGGACATGCAGATTTTACATTTGATATGAAATATGGATTCAGAGATTACCGCGGTGGCGGCAGATCTTCTGGACGAGAGACGATCGGACGTGTAGCAGCAGGAGCTGTAGCAGCGAAAGTTTTGAAAGAACTGGGAATTGAGATCAAAGCTTATGCAAAAGCGATCGCCGGAATTGAAGTATCTAAGGATCATTTTGACTTTGCGGAGATGAATAACAATCCATTTAACATGCCAGATAAAGAGGCAGCAAAACTTGTACAGGAGAAAGCAGACCAGATGATCAAAGAGATGGATTCCATCGGTGGTATCATTGAATGTCAGATCACAGGAATGCCAGTTGGAATCGGGGAAACCGTTTTTGATAAACTGGATGCAGAACTTTCGAAAGCCATTATGTCCATTGGATCAGTAAAAGGCTTCGAGATCGGAGATGGATTTGAGGCTGCCAACCTGCGAGGGTCAGAGAATAATGATGATTTTATCTGTGTTGATGGGAAGGTAGAAAAAGAGACAAATCATTCTGGAGGAGTTCTTGGAGGAATGAGTGATGGAAGTGCTATCGTATTCCGTGCAGCCATCAAACCGACACCATCGATCGCACAGACACAGAAGACAGTCAATCGTGATCTTGATAATGTAGAGATTGAAATTCATGGCCGTCATGATCCAATGATCGTGCCAAGAGCTGTAGTTGTGGTAGAATCAATGGCAGCTGTTACGATTCTTGATGGAGTTTTAAAGAATCTTGGTGCAACAATGGATAATATTAAGAAAATTTATGGTGAATAAGAATGTATGAATTAATCAAAAAAGACGGAAGAGCAAAAAGAGGCCGTTTAACAACGGTCCATGGTGTGATCGAAACACCAGTATTTATGAATGTCGGGACTGTAGCAGCGATCAAAGGTGCAGTCAGTACAGATGATCTCAAAGATATTGGAACACAGGTGGAGTTATCTAATACATATCATCTGCATGTAAGAACAGGAGATAAGCTGATCAAGGAATTTGGAGGGTTGCATAAGTTTATGCACTGGGACCGCCCGATCCTTACAGATTCTGGCGGATTTCAGGTGTTTTCATTGGCGAAGCTTCGTAAGATCAAAGAAGAAGGCGTTTCTTTTGCTTCTCATATTGATGGAAGAAAGATTTTCATGGGACCAGAAGAAAGTATGCAGATCCAGTCAAACTTAGGATCAACGATCGCGATGGCATTTGACGAATGTCCGCCACATCCTGCAACAAGAGAGTATATGCAGAATTCTGTTGATCGTACAACAAGATGGTTGAGACGATGCAAAAAAGAGATGGACCGCTTAAATTCTCTGGAAGATACAGTCAATCCACATCAGATGTTATTTGGGATCAATCAGGGTGGAACATTTGAAGATATCCGAATCGAACACGCCAAAGAGATTTCCAAGATGGATCTAGATGGATATGCATTAGGTGGACTTGCGGTTGGAGAAACACATGAAGAGATGTACAATATCCTTGAAAAGACAGTGCCATATCTGCCAGAAGATAAACCAACTTACCTGATGGGGGTTGGAACACCGGTGAATATTTTAGAAGCAGTTGACCGTGGAGTTGATTTCTTTGATTGTGTATATCCAACAAGAAATGGCCGTCATGGACATGTATATACGAATCAGGGAAAACTTAATATGTTCAATAAAAAATACGAACTGGACCATCGTCCGATCGAAGAAGGATGCCAGTGCCCAGCCTGTAGAAGTTACAGCAGAGCCTATATCCGACATCTTTTAAAAGCAAAAGAAATGCTAGGAATGAGATTATGTGTCTTGCATAACTTGTATTTTTATAATACAATGATGAGTGAGATTCGTCAGGCAATCGAAGAAGGCAATTATAAGGAATACAAGAAACGTAAGATCGATGGCATGATGAACCAGTAATCTTATTAGAAAGATGGAGGAAGAAAATGGATCAGGTTACAATGACAATTCTGATGTTGGTTGTTTGTTTTGGATTAATGTACTTTTTAACGATCAGACCACAGAAGAAAAAAGAAGAAGAATTAAAACAGATGATGGAAACTCTGGAAGTTGGAGACAGCGTGTTGACAACAAGCGGATTTTACGGAGTTGTTGTAGATAAAGTTGATGAAACAACGATCATTGTTGAATTTGGTAACGACAAACATTGCCGTATCCCAATGGAGAAATCAGCAATCCAGGCAATGGAAAAAGCGAACGCATCATCATCTGAAGAATAAGATGAATATTTGATCAAAAGAAAAGAATCTGAGACAGAGAATAGTATCTGTATTTCAGATTCTTTTTTTGTTTCTTAATATTAATTCATCAGATCATCAATCAAATGATCTGGGACAAATAACGGTCCGCGTCCGGTTCCGATTTCAATATCTGGTTTATTCGTTCCATGGAAGTCTGATCCTCCAGTTGCAAGAAGATCATATTCTTTCTGCCATTGGCGAAGTTTTGTGATCTGGCCGATATGATGGGAAGAATGATAAACTTCGATTCCTGCGAGCCCTTCTTCTTTCAGATCATGAATGAGATGTTTGGTATCTTCATTTGAGAATTTATATAAAAATGGATGTGCAAGAACCGGAATTCCGTCAGCATCAAGGATTAATCTTAAGCAATCTTTTGGATCAAAAAATGGTTTTGGAACATAATATTTACATTTTTCACCAAGATATTTGGAAAAAGCCTGATCCATGGAAGAACAAATGCCTTCTGCGATCAAAGTTCTTGCAAAGTGAGCTCGTGTGATCACAGTATGAGGATCACCATTTTGCAGTTTTTCAAGCGTGATCGGATAACCGTCTTTTTGAAAGAGTTCGATCATATCAAGATTTCTCTGAAACCGTTTGTCGCGGAGCATGTTGAGCGTTTGATTTAACTGCTGATCCTTATAATTGATTCCGTATCCTAATACATGAATCTCACGATGAAGTGCATCACATGAAATTTCAATTCCAGGAATGAATTTCAGATCATCTGGAAGATCCATAGCAAGAATTTCCGGAATTCCATCGACAGTATCATGATCTGTCAGAGAAAATCCATATAATCCTTTTGCTATCACTTTTTGAACAATCTGTTTTGGCGTAAAAGTTCCATCGGAACAAGTAGAATGTATATGAAGATCGATCATAGGAAAACTCCTTTCGTATTTTTAATGTCAGTTTATCACAAAAAGGTATAGATTCAAAATACCATTCATAGATTAAATAGAAAAAGGAGCAATTGTTATGGACATGGGGAAAAAGGGACTCTATATGATACAAAGTCTGGTATTTGCCTACATTGCCACAGGAATTTTATTGTGTCTTCTTGCATTTATCATCTATCAAAGCAATGCAGGAATGAAGATCGCGAATCTTGGAATCACACTTACATATATTCTTGCATCTGTTTTTGCTGGCATGCTGATCGGAAGTAAGATCGGAAAAAAGAAGTTTTTATGGGGATTTGCAGCAGGAATGTTATACTTTATGATCTTGACTTTGATCTCATGGATTTTTCAAAAAAATATCGTTCTGTTTTCCACAGAAAGGATCACAGCATGTTTCTTATGTATTGCAGGAGGAACTTTAGGTGGAATGCTTGCTATTTGAAAATGAATATGATACAATATAGCAAGTTATTTTATGAGAATCAGGAGGACGATAAGATGAAACATATTAAAACTCTGACAAATAAAACATTACAGAACACAGTGAAAAAAGGTGGATGTGGTGAATGCCAGACATCTTGCCAGTCAGCATGTAAAACATCTTGTACAGTAGGTAACCAGACCTGCGAACACAGCAAATAGTCAAATCGAACAAAGACTTTGTGCTTGAGGCGTTCCTTGTGGGCCGCCTCATTTTTTCGATGAAAGAAAATAACAGATAAAGGGAGAAAGAAACAATGGTTCACCAGTATAAAAATAATGGATATAACATGGTCCTTGATGTAGCAAGTGGATCTGTCCATGTGGTTGATGACCTGACATATGAGGTGATTGCTTTATATGAGGATCATACATTAGAAGAGATCATCAAAGAATTATCATCCTGGGATGAGAAAGATGTCAAAGAATCTTATGGAGAAGTTACAGAATTAAAAGATGCAGGTGTATTATTTACAGAAGACTGTTATGAAGAATACATTTGTGGATTCAAAGATAGACCAACAGTTGTAAAGGCACTCTGTCTTCATATTGCACATGATTGTAACCTTGCCTGCCGATACTGTTTCGCAGAAGAAGGAGAATACAAGGGAAGACGTGCATTAATGAGTGCTGAAGTTGGTAAGAAAGCATTAGATTTTCTTGTAGAGAATTCAGGAAACCGTAGAAATCTGGAAGTTGATTTCTTTGGTGGAGAGCCTTTGATGAACTTTGATGTAGTGAAAGAGATCGTTGCATATGGACGTTCTTTGGAAGAAACACATGATAAGAAGTTCCGTTTTACATTGACAACAAATGGTGTATTACTAAACGATGATATCATGGAATTTGCCAATAAAGAGATGGATAACGTTGTATTAAGTGTGGATGGAAGAAAAGAAGTTCACGATTACATGAGACCATTCCGTAATGGAAAAGGAAGCTATGATTTTATTATCGACAAATTCAAGAAATTTGCAGACAGCAGAAACCAGCAGAAATATTATGTAAGAGGAACTTTTACACATCATAATTTAGATTTCTCAAAAGACGTTATGCATTTAGCAGATGCAGGATTCGAACAGATTTCTGTAGAACCTGTTGTAGCACCAGATACAGCAGATTATGCAATCACAGAAGAGGATCTTCCAATTTTGATGGATGAATATGATCTTCTTGCAAAAGAAATGATCAAAAGAGAGAAGGAAGGAAAAGGATTTACCTTCTTCCACTTTATGATCGACTTAACAGGAGGGCCATGTGTTGCAAAACGTTTATCCGGATGTGGTTCAGGAACAGAATATCTTGCAGTGACTCCATGGGGAGATTTATATCCATGCCATCAGTTTGTAGGAGAAGAAGACTTCTTAATGGGTAATGTTTACGAAGGAATCAAGAAAGATGAGATCGTCAAAGAATTCAAGGCATGTAATGTATACTCCAAAGAAGAATGTAAAAAATGTTTTGCAAGATTCTATTGCAGTGGTGGATGCAGTGCAAACTCTTATAACTTTAACGGTACGATCGATGGAACTTATGAGATTGGATGTAAATTAGAGCGCAAGAGGGTAGAATGTGCATTAATGGTAAAGGCAGCATTGGCATTAGAAGGGGAGACGGAGAATGAAGAAGCGTAATAGCAGTGGCAAGTATATTGCAGGGCTCATTTTACTGATCGCTTTGTGTGTATTTGGAGCATTTATCACAACCAAGGGAATTACAAAGAAGAAGATCGGTCGAGCAAGCAATATCGAACTTGGATTAGACCTTGCAGGTGGAGTTAGTATTACATATGAAGTAGATGGCAAGAATGTATCTGATAGTGATATGAAAGATACTGTATACAAACTTCAGAAGCGTGTAGAAGGGTACAGTACAGAAGCAGAAGTTTATCAGGAAGGAAAAGATCGTATCAATATCGAGATTCCTGGAGTAACAGATGCAAACAAGATTTTAGATGAGCTTGGTAAACCAGGAACACTTTCTTTTGCTGTCCAGAAACAGGTAAAAGTAAAGAAGAATGGAAAAACAACGACTCAGACAACATTAGATACTGTATTGACAGGTCAAAATGTTAAGAAAGCCAAAGCTGTAACTAATCAGAATCAGACAACTGGTAAGAAAGAATATTTAGTTGCACTTGAATTTGATGCTAAGGGAACAAAGGCATTTGCGAAAGCTACAAAAGCCAATATTGGAAAACCAATTTATATTATCTATGATAATCAGGTGATCAGTGCCCCAAATGTACAGGAAGCGATCACAAAAGGAGAATGTACGATCGATGGTATGGAAAGTTATGAAGCAGCAGAGAATTTAGCTTCATCAATTCGAATCGGTTCCTTACCAGTGAAATTAAACGAATTACGCTCTAACGTAGTATCTGCGAAATTAGGAGTGAATGCGATCCAGACAACGGTCAAAGCAGGAGTCATCGGATTTGTACTGGTATGCTTGATCATGATCGCATTTTATGCAGTGCCTGGTGTGATTGCGTGTGTGGCACTTGCGATCTATATGCTGATGATGTTATTAGCACTGAATGGATTTAATGCGACACTGACATTGCCGGGACTTGCAGGTATCATCCTCGGTATCGGTATGGCAGTTGATGCAAACGTTATCATTTATGCCAGAATTCAGGAAGAGATCGGGGCAGGAAAGAGTACAGGAGCAGCAATCAAATCTGGATTCGGAAAGGCAGCATCAGCGATTATCGATGGTAACGTTACAACATTGATCGCAGTATTAGTTTTATGGTTTAAAGGATCAGGAACGGTCAAAGGATTTGCTCAGACACTTGGAATGAGTGTATTGATCTCTATGTTTACAGCACTTGTGATCAGCCGATTCCTTGTATATGCGGCATATCATTTTGGACTTCGCGACAAGAAATGGTATGGAAAACCAAGAACGATCAAAACAAGAGATTTTGTCCGTACAGGTAAGAAATACGTTGCAGTTGCAGGTGTGATCATTTTGATCGGACTTGCTGCACTTCCAATGAATCGAAGCAAGATTGGATCAATCTTGAATTATGATCTGGAATTTTCAGGTGGTACAGCATCTACGATCACATTCAAGGATGACCAGAAAGTCAATGATTCTCTGGAAAAACAGGTTGTGAAAGCTTACGAGAAAGTCAGCAAGTCAACCTCTGTTCAGAGTCAGAAAGTAAAAGCAAACAATCAGATGGTTGTAAAAAGTGTAGAATTGAATCTGAGTCAGAGAAAACAGATCGAAAATACATTAAAGAAAGATTATAAAGTAAAATCTGTAACAACAGAGAATATCAGTTCAACGATCAGTAATGAAATGCAAAGAGATGCATTTATTTCCGTTGTGATCTCAGCAATCTGTATGCTGATCTACATTGCGATTCGATTCAAAGACGTGAAGTTTGGATCCAGTGCGATCATCGCATTGATCAATGACGTATTGGTCGTATTTGCAGCATATTCTGTTGGAAGATTATCTGTTGGTGGAACATTTATCGCATGTATGTTAACGATCATTGGATATTCTATCAACTCAACGATCGTTATCTTTGACCGTATCCGTGAGAATCTGAAACTTCAGACGATCCGGACAAGAGATGATATCAAAGCACTTGTGAATCAGAGTATTTCAAGTACATTGGTTCGTACGATCAATACAAGTTTGACAACATTTGTTATGGTGTTAGCGTTATTCATCTGCGGAGTATCCTCCTTAAGAGAATTTGCATTAGCATTGATGGTGGGTGTGATCGGAGGAGCGTTCTCTTCTGTATTTTTAACTGGACCACTTTGGTATATGATGAAGACGCGAATTGGATCAGATGTGATCAAAGAAAATCAGGCAGCCAGTCAAGCACAGCCAGAGAAGATCACAGCGAATCCAAACCGCAAGAAAAAGAAGAAAAAGAAAAGAAAATAAAACATTCAAAAAGAGTATTCAGTAAATACTGGATGCTCTTTTTTATGAAAAATGGAGTAAGATGATGGAACAGTGGTATCTGTATAAGAAAAAGGCTGATTTTAATCAGATTGGAGAAAAATTTAACATAGATCCAGTGATCGCACGGCTGATCCGCAACAGGGATGTGGTTGGGGATGAACAAATACAGCAGTATCTGTATGGAGAACTTTCAGATATTTCAGATCCTTTTTTGATGAAAGGCGTCAAAGAAGGAGTTGAGATTTTGAAGCAAAAGGTACAAGAAGGGAAAACGATCCGTATTATTTCAGATTATGATGTAGATGGAGTTGTCTCAAATTACATTTTGTGGAAAGCGATTCATGATCTTGGTGGAAAGATTGATTTTCAGATTCCAGACCGCATGAAAGATGGCTATGGAATTAATGAAAATATCATTGAAAAAGCAGTGGAAGACCAGATTGATACGATCCTTACCTGTGATAATGGGATTGCAGCAGCAGATGCAGTTGCATACGGCAAAGAACATGGACTGACAATGATCATTACGGATCATCATGATGTACCATTTGATACCGATGAAGCAGGAATGAGAAAAGAGGTTCTTCCACCAGCAGATGTAGTGATCAATCCAAAGCAAGAAGCATGCAATTATCCGTATCCGTTACTTTGTGGAGCAGGAGTGGCTTTTCAGTTTATGAGGGCATTTTATCAGGCAATGGAAGAAGATGAAAGCCAATTGGAAGAGTTGTTATCCATGCTTGCGATCGCGACTGTTTGTGATGTGGTAGATCTGACAGGAGAAAACAGAATCTTTGTCAAAGAAGGATTACGCCGAATCAAAGATACACAAAATATCGGGTTGAAAGCATTGCTGAATGTGCATGATCTGATGGATAAACAGATACAGTCTTATGCACTAGGATTTATTGTTGGACCATGTATCAATGCGAGCGGACGTTTGGAATCTGCCGAAAAAGCATTGAATCTATTTCTGGAAGAAGATGAAGAGAAGGCAAAACAGACAGCAGAAGAATTAAAAGAACTGAATGATCTTCGGAAAACCATGACAGAAAATGGTGTAAAAGAGGCACTGGGACAGGCGTTCGAATATGAAGCAAAAGGAGATAAAGTGCTTGTATTATATCTTCCAGAATGTCATGAAAGTATTGCAGGTATCATAGCAGGAAGGATCAAGGACCGCTTAAATCATCCAGCATTTGTCTTAACAGATGCAAAAGAAGGAATCAAAGGTTCTGGACGTTCCATCGAAGGATATTCCATGTTTGAAGAGATGATGAAAGTCAAAGAGGTGTTCACAAAGTTTGGGGGACATCCAATGGCAGCAGGATGCTCTTTGAAAAAAGAAAAATTACAGGAATTCCGCAAAAAGATCAATGAGAACTGTACCCTTGAGAAAAAAGATTTTGCAAAGAAAGTACAGATTGATATTGATATGCCAGTTGATTATATTACCATGGATCTGATCCATCAGTTAGCTGTTTTAGAGCCATTTGGAAAAGAAAATAAAAAACCATTATTTGCACACAGAAAGTTAAAAGTGGAACGTGTGAAGGTTTTTGGAAAAAATAAAAATGTGATAAAATTAGCATTAAAGAGTAGTCAGGGAACTAGGATTGATGGCATGATTTTTGAGGATGAAGATGAATTTCGAGAGAAAATGGGAACAGCAAAGTATATCACATGTACATATTATCCAGTGATCAATGAGTATCAGGGATATAAAAGTCTTCAGATCAACATTCAAAATTATTTTTTTGTGGAGGAATAGCATGAGTAAGATAAAATTAGTAGCGATGGATCTAGATAATACACTCTTAGACAGCGAGAAACAGATTTCAAAACACACAGAAGAAGTTCTAAAAGAAGCGATCAGAAGGGGTGTTTATATAGTTCCAGCAACAGGACGTATTTTTAAAGCAATTCCAGAATTTTTAAGAGATATTCCAGGCGTTCGATATGCAGTTTGCTGTAACGGGGCAACTGTTTATGATCAGAAAGAAGATAAGATCATATATACAAATCATCTACCAAAAGAAACGGTATTTTCGTTGTTTGATATTTTGGAAAAATATCATTGTACACGTGATATTTATCAGAATGGGCAAGGGTATATGGAACGATGCTATTTTGACCATCTTGCAGAGTATGGTGTATCAGATCATGTATTAAAACTTGTGAGAGATACAAGACTGCCACTGGATGATCTGCGAAAGTACATTGAAGAGCATCCGCTTGGAATTGAGAAGTTCAATGTATTTTTTGATGATAAGGAAGAGCGAGAAACTGCAAGACAAGAATTGATTGAGAAAAATATTGCGAGTGTATCAAGTTCTCTGGGAAATAACATTGAAATAAATCAGATTGGATGTGATAAAGGAGATGGACTTTTACATCTGGCAGAGCAAATTGGACTATCTATGGATGAAGTGATGGCATGTGGAGATGCAGGAAATGATACGATGATGATCAAAGCTGTAGGAACCGGTGTTGTTATGGAAAATGGACAACCTGATCTGAAAGAAATCGCAGACTTTGTGACAAAGACAAATAATGAAGATGGTGTTGCATATGCAATTGAAAAATTAGTCTTTGAAGCATAAGATGTGAAAAAAATGTGAACATGGATCATGACCATTCATTTTTATTGACGAGGGTATCCAAAGTGGTATAATAAGTATGTTTAAATAGTTAGGGGGAACAATGAAAGATGAGAAAAACACGTAAAACAGCAGCTGTAGTAGCTCTGTATACGTTTTTGATGCTTGGATCAGTGTCTGTGGTCAGAGCAGATCAGCCAGTCACAAGAGAGCAAATAAGCAGTGAACAGACTGAGACCAAGACAGATTCTTCTGCCCAGACGACAGAAAGTGAAGCAACGACAGAGACAACAACACAGACGACTCAGGCAAAGCCGACAACGGAAGCAACAACGCATACGCATACAACGGCTGCAGCAACACATACAAAGAAACATACAGCGGTAACGCATACAAAGAAACAAAAGACAAAGTCTGATCAAGATAAGAAGAAAGATAAAAAAGATAAGAAAAAAGACAAGAAAGATAAAAAATCTATCATTCCAAAAGTATATAATGATCATAGTCTTGAGATGAAAGATAAGAAAGAGACGATACAGGGATTTATTTACTTTAATCAGGCAGATGCAGCATGGAATGACAATGGATATCAGATCAAAAGCAGTGGATGCGGACCAAGCGCTATGGCAGTTTGTATCAGTTCGCTGACGAATAAATGGGTAACTCCAGTTGATACAACAGTATGGGCATATAAGAATGGCTATTACAGTAGTGCTGGAGCAAGTCATGAGATGGTCCCAGCACTGGCACAACAGTATAAACTGGAATGTCATGGACTTGGAAGTGATGTCAGCAAGGTTAGAGATGCATTGAAGAAGAAGCATCCAGTAGTAGCACTGATGGGGCCAGGATATTTTACGAAGAAAGGTCATTTTATCGTATTGGTTGCGATCGATGATAATGATCAGGTAACGGTTGCAGATGTTGGAAGCAGACAGCGTACACAGTACAAATATCCACTAAAAGAAGTGATCGCACAGACGAAGTCAGCATCAGCAGGAGGTCCATGCTGGGAGATTTATTCTGATCAAAAGATATCTGCGAAGGCTGATAAGAAGGCAAAGCAGCTGAAAGCTGAGAAGAAATATAGAAGCAAAGAATTTAAAGCAATGTATAATGAGATCAAGTCAGTATTGCAGAAGAATTATCAGTTAGCGGTTCCACTAAAGAAAGGAACACTAGTTAGTGAAGAACAGTTTGTTACGATCACATCCTTAGGAATCAACGATAAAGTTTCCGTAATGGATGCGAGCAAGAAGCTAACAAGTGATGTCGACCTTGACACAGTAGTAGATGAGATTCAGACAGAGGCAGTCAAGGATTCTTTTTGGAATACGATCATGATCGCACCTGACAAAACAAATTTAATATATAAATAATATATATATCACATAAAGAAAAGCACAGAATCATTGAGTATGATCAATGATTTCTGTGCTTTTTCTATTCTAAAAAATAGGAGGAAAGAAAAATGAAGATTCAAAATATGATCAAAAAAATAACGATTGCTGTATTATCTGCAGCAATGATGCTTGCACCTATCGTTAATATCAAAGCGGCATCAACAGATGTGGTCGATACAAGCAAAACCGGATCTATAACGATCCACAAATATGACATGACAGCAGCAAAACAGGCCGGTGTTAACACCAGTCAGTTTACACCAACAGGAAAACAGGACGCTGCTGCGGAAGCAGCCTTGGAAAAATATGCGATCAAAGGTGTGGAATTTAGTTACCTGCGAGTTGGAAATGTTGAACAGCAGAGTGAGAATGGAAAGATTCAGATGATTTATGAACTTCCAACCACAATACAGCAGATTTTGGATTTGACATCTTCTGATGCAGCTAAAACAGAAGGAAGTAAGACATATTTCACAAGCCAGCAGATCAATGAGAAACTTGCCAAGGCATTAGAAGATAATACGGTAACGAAAGATAAATTAGAAGATTACATGGGAAAGAATGGGACAGCCATGGATGAGACTAATGCTAATGGTGTGACAAGTAAAGACAAATTGCCACTGGGTCTTTACCTGATCGTTGAGACAAAGGCACCAGAAAATGTAACTTACACAACAAATCCATGGTTTGTACAGTTGCCATCCACGGATTCTAAGGGAGATGACTGGTTCTATGATGTGATCTGTTATCCAAAGAATGAAACTGGAAATCCAACACTTGACAAAAGAGTACGCAATAATCCAGATAAGGACAATGTAACAACTGCCAATACAGACAGACTGGCAGATTTTACTTCTGCAAGAAATGAATATAAATATCAGAGTACCGTGACAGCATCTAAAGCAGAAAGACTGGATTATCAGTTCATTTCAAAATTGCCACATATCACATCATCAACAACCTACCTGTCAACTTATACATTTAACGATACAATGGCAAATGGAATGACATATGGGAAAGATGCCGTGATCGCAATCTATGAAACTAAGGATGCAGCGGACAGAACAAATGTGAACAATGTTGAGAAGAGTGGTGCATTGGCTGTATGGAAGAGTTCCGACACGGATCCAAAGTTTGCAGCAACATACGGAAAATCTGGAGACGATCCTGCAATGAAGATCGAGATGACAAAAGCAGGACTTAAGGAGTTGAATAAGAAATATTCTGATAAATATATTGTTGTATACTATACAGCTAAGGTGAACACAGATGACAGCGTTATTCTTGGTGATAAAGGAAATCCAAACGATGTATCCCTTACGTGGAAGAGAACAAATACGAATTATTATGATATTTTAAAAGACAAATGTATCGTATACTCTTACGGATATGATCTGACAAAGAAATTTTCTGACAGCAAGGGAGATGCAACAAAGGTTAAATTCGTTGTAAAAAATAAGACAGATAATTACTATCTGGTAGCAAGAGCAGATAGAGCAGGTGTTTATCAGGTAACAGGAAAGTCTGCAAAAGAAGCTGATGCGACTCAGTTTAGTCCGTCTTCTGATGGAAAACTTGTGATCAAAGGAATCGAAGGAGATGAATATGGATTTACAGAAACACACTCCGATGCAGGATACTCTCTGTTAAAGAAAGAAGTGATCGTTAAGGTCAAAGAGACAAAAGCAGATATCACACCAACCGAAGTAAACATCACAGGGATCCAGAGTAAGTCTGATGCAGATTCCACAGCAAATGATGGAGTTCCTAATGGTGCGGTATTAAAGAATGATGTGACGGTTCAGACTACAGCAGCGAGTGCGACTGTGGATGAGACAAAGGCAACGATGACAAAACACGATGATTCTGGAAATGCATATATCAATATGCAGATCACAAATCAGAAGCAGTTCATGCTGCCAATGACAGGTGGGGCAGGAAACTATCTTCTGATCATTGCAGGGGTTGTTGTTGCTGGATGTGGGATCTTGATCTTGAACAAAAACAGAAGACGATCACAAAGATAAAATGAAACAAAAGATCATACCGATTCTGATCGTTCTGACAGGTTTTTTGCTGTTGTTTTATCCATTTACAAGCAATTATCTGTTTGAAAAGAGTGCAGGTTCGACAGTGGAAAGTTATCAGGAAAAGGCAGCCGGAATGGATCAGGCGATCATAAAAAAAGTAATGGATGAAGCGAAACAGTATAATGGGGAATTGCTACGATCTTCAATACAGTTGACTGATCCGTTTAAGGAAAAACGCTTAGATGGAGAGACGGTTCATTATAACAGAATATTAAATATTGATGGATCATCGATCATGGGATATTTAAAGATTCCTTGTATTTCAGTCAATCTGCCGATCTATCATGGGACAAGTGGGACAGTTTTGGAACATGGGATCGGACATCTGGCTACATCTTCCTTTCCGATTGGAGGAAAAGATACCCATGCGGTGTTGACTGGACATACTGGGCTTAGTTCTGCAAAAATCTTTACAGATCTGACAGAGATGAAAAAGGGAGATTTCTTTTTTATACATGTATTGGATAAAAAGCTTGCTTACCGTGTGGATCAGATCACAGTCGTGGAACCACAAGATACAAAGGAACTTCAGATCATGGAAGGAAAAGATCATGTAACATTGGTTACTTGCACACCCTATGGAGTTAATGACAAGCGTTTATTAGTCCGAGGAGTTCGTACAGCTTATCATGCAAAAGAGGAAGAGATAAGAGCAAGAAATCATCATTCGCAATGGATGGAAGTTTACAAACGGGCCATCTTTGCAGGACTATTGATCATTTGTGTATTGATCGCAGCCAGAAAAGTATATGAAAAGATGAAAAGAAAAAGCGGAGAAAGGAGATATGGGTGAAACAAAAGATCATAAATATTGTTGGAATCTTTTTTCTGGTGATAGGGATCACGTTACTGCTTTATCCGGAGATCATATCATATCTGAAACAAAAACAGTCCGATCAGACGGTGAAAGAATTGACACAGAGGAGAAGCAAAAGAAAACAGGATGATCTACTGTATCAAAAAGCAGTCCGCTATAACAGGAAGATATTCAAAGAAAAACAAGCAGGACTAAAGGATGTATTCAGTTACCGCAGTGCACCGATCGTCTTAAGAAACGAAAAGAATACCTTCGGTTACATTAAGATACCGAAGATGAAACAGAAACTTCCATTATATCTGGGAGCGACGATGGAAAATATGAGAAAAGGAGCAGCGATCATGGGACAGACATCCCTGCCAGTAGGACAAAAAGACAGCAACTGCGTGATCGCTGCACATCGGGGATATCGGGGAATTCCGTATTTTCGGGACATCGAACAGTTAAAAACAGGCGATCAGGTGATCATTAGAAATCCATGGGAAAGACTGGATTACCGGGTTACAAAGATTAAAGTGATCGATCCATATGATATGGACAAGATTCTGATTCAAAAAGGGAAAGATATGGTCACACTTTTAACCTGTCATCCGTACCGAGGACATGGAAGATACCGGTATGTGGTGTACTGTATGAGGAATCATGGACAGAAGATCAGGAAACAAAAGGAAGATAGATAAAAATAGATGGAGAGGAGGATGTGATGAAGAATGCAAAAAAGATCCTGGAAAGAAAACGAAAGATCATAGTGGTATTAGTGGTCATGGTTTCATTTGTTTCCGTTCTGGCATGGTATCAGATGAAGAAGGCACATGCTTATCAATCATATAATACAGGAGGAAACAAACATTTTAAAGATGGACATTTAACAGTGAACATCAATGGACCAAATGGGAAAAGTGATAGTCTGACAATGTATATTCATAGTGATGAATATGAAAAAAATAAAAATGTCAGTGGTGGGACATTTAATAATTCCAGACATCCATATACGGTAACGACGTATTCCGGTGGAGGCGGAGATTATAAGCTTACAGTGAATAAACAGACGATATATTCAGAGAAGAACAGTAACAACAACTATACACTTTTAACGATCAAAGTCTGGTATCTGTTACCGGCCCATGAACAGCATCGATCCTGGGAATGGGTAACGGTGGATAAACCAGTATTTTCAGATCCGAGCAAGGATATAACGCTTTATTGCGGAGGAAATGATGGATTTTGGGAAAATTCCTATCATGATACTCAAGAACATTGGAAATCAGTAAATATCCATGTCAGTACTGGATTGGTCGGAGTGGCCTCCGCTGACAGAGATGGATGGAAAACTTATGACTGGTGTTCTATAAATCTGAATCTGGAAAAGCCAAGCCGCAGCATTTATTACAATGGAAATGGTGGAGATGGTGCAGATGTAACATGGAATTTTACGGATGGAGATTATTTTTCGTTTCCAACGGTATCAAGAAGAGGTTATACCTTGGAAGGATGGCTGGATGAAGGAACAAAATGGATGTCCAATACAGGCTGGCTGGTATGTGGTAATTATACAGAGACAGCCCAGTGGACAGCGAATACATACACTGTAAACTATGATGGAAATGGAGAAGATTCTGGACATGTGAATGATGGGACAGCCACGTACGATCAAAATTACAGCTTTGCTGAGAATGGATACACGAAAAAAGGCTATGCCTTTGTTGGATGGAATACAGATAAACATGCGGTGAGAGCACGGTATTCTCCAGGAGAGACGATCACATGGAGTAACACGGAGGGTATGACACTTTATGCTGTCTGGTCCAAGAACTCTTATGAAGTAACATTTGATGGAAATGGTGCATCAGGCAGCAAAAAGACTGTGGAATTAAAATATGGACAGGATGATATCCTGCCAGCAAATACATTTGAACGGCCGGGATATACCTTCCTTGGATGGAGTGAAGATCCGAATGCGATCAAAGCAAAATATACCGACAGACAGGCAGTCAATACTCTCTGCGATGCTGGACAGACTTGTGAATTGTATGCTGTCTGGAAGAAAACAGATGGATCATTTGACACACACAACATTATTCATGATGACGGCATGTTTAATGGCTCGATCGAACTGGAAGGGCAGAATGGAACTGGATTTTCGAGAGACCACGTAGATTCTAAGTATGGAAGGATCGACAAGGAAGGGCAGCCAGGATATTTCACAAACCGTTACAAGTAAAAAGGAGGAAGAAAGTTTGAAACAAATGAAGACGATCTGTAAAAAGATATCGGTAAGTATTCTTACCCTCCTGATGATCATGACAATGTATCTGAGTGGTTCAGGAGAATCACTGTTCCTGAAGAATAGAGACGTCAAGGCTTTCACAGGAGAAGCCAAACTGGTGATGAGCCAGGCATTATCAAGTAATAAGATCTCAGAGATCGATCGTCCTGCATCAGAAGGTCTGTGGAGTATGACAGCTGACGGATACAGAGTGTTTTGCTTAAACTCTGGAAAGACCATGTGTTCTGGAGATACCTTAAAATACAAGACGATCAATGCAGCAACTTATGAAAAAAAGGGAATTGCAAAAGCATTAAACTGGTATTTCAGGTCAAGCGGCAAGAATACAAAAGATCTGTCATTGTGTCAGGCATACATCTGGGCATGTGGACATGGAGCGAATAAGCAAAATACCGTTTATCAGGCAGGAAAAAATGTGGACAGAGGTTATTCGCAGAAAGATGCAAAAAAGTTCTGTAAAATGATCAGTGATCAGGATCCAGAAGGAACGATCTACTATTATACAGTGAAGAAATGTGTGAAAAAGAAGAAACTGGATTCCCATCAGGTTTTGTTCGGATTTCGTCATACACCGCCAGATATTGAAAAAGCGAAAACGAGTGCAACAAAGTCAGGAACCAGCCCAGATAATGTAAGGATCAAGATCAAAAAGAAAGATGCGGAAACAAGAGCAGGGCTTTCTGGAGCAGTATTTCAGATCTATATGGATGGGAATTCTCAAGGAAGTGTAACAACCGATGACAATGGAGAAGCTTCTTATACTGTTCAAAGAACGGTAAGTTATAGTGTGACATCAATGAAAAAGACTTATGTAAAGAATTGGAACGATCTTTCAAAAAGTCAGCAAAAAGAAGCGACAGATAATGGCTGGTACGATTCTTCGGCAAAAGCATATGCTGTGGCAATGCAGGAAGCACAAAAACTTGCAGAGCAGAAGATTTCAGCCTTAAAGAGTGCCTCGGTCCACACTTGGATGGTCAGGGAAACAAAATCCCCATTCGGACACCTGATCCCAGATCAGACAGATCAGAGCAAAGTGGAACAGGGTGGAGTCAGATCATTCACATTTAACTATACCAATGAATTTCAAAAGAGTGATCTGGAAATCTTTAAACAGGGAACTGTAAAGAATAAACGAGGGGATCTAGGAGTTGAAGCAAACTTGCAGAATGCTGTCTATGAGCTATATGCTGACCATGATATCACAGGCTCCGATAACAAGAGTGTTGTCTATAAAGCAGGAACACTTGTGACACAGATGGTAACTGATGCGGATGGTTATGCAAAAGTGACAGATCTGTATCCGGGATATTACCGTTTACATGAGAAGTATGCTCCGTTGGGATATAAGTTATCTGGTAATGATATATCAGTCACGGTCAATAAAAATACATCCCAGTATCTGAAGGAACAGCAATATGAAGGGACAATACAGGTTGTAAAGACGTTTGGCGGGGAAAATGTTCCAGAAGCACAGGCAGTTTTTGAGGTTTATGATTCCAAGAATAACTTAAAACAGACGATCACAACGAATGACAAAGGGATCGCAGAAACAGATTTACTTCCTTATGGAGCTTACCGTATTCATCAGACGAAAACGACCGATGGATATGATATGGTACCGGACAAATGGGTAAGCATTGATGGATCTAAAATGATCTATAAGGTTGAATCAAACGATCCAAAGCAGCATGCAGGGATCATGTTGACAAAGGTTACAAGGATCAGTGATAAGGAAACTGGAACTTATACAAAAAAAGAAGAATATAAGGCAGAATTCCAGATCATCGATCAGTCGACAAAGAAAGTCATAGAAACATTGATCACGGATGAAAATGGTGCAGCTCAATCTGGAAAGTTAGATCCTGGCATCTACACGGTTCATCAGACAAAAGGAAGTGATAATTATAAGATTGCTGATGATTTTGATGTAACGATCAAAGATGGCGATAAGAAATTTAAAAAATTTGAGCTGGATAATTATTATAATGGAAACAAGATCCGGGTCAGAAAAACGATGGTCAAGAATGGAAAGTCTAAACCAGAACCAGGGGCTGAGTTTGTTGTACTGGATGAATCTATGGTGAAAGATTTCAAGGATCAGACATTGGCAACGTCACAGGACAGGCTTCATTACATTGAAAAACTGAAAAAAGATAATAGAGATGCGATTCTTGGAACATTAGTCACAGATTCCGAAGGAAAGGCAGCGATGCTCCTAAAAGATTTCGTAAAGAAGACAGGGTTTATAGTCGTGCAGACCAGAGGTGTCGAAGGCTATGACCTTGCGCTACCGCAGTATTCCACAGAAATGAAAGCATCGATCGAGGATGAAGTCAAAGTGTATGAATTCGTTTTAAAAGACGATTATACAAAATCCGCAAAGATTTCGATCAAAAAGCAAATGTCCGTAAATAAAGATAAGTATGTACCGGAATCTGGGGCGGAATTTCAGATCATTGATCCGCATGGAGAAGTGGTCGATACTCTGATAACTGATGAAAAAGGAGAAGCAACTTCAATCTCGTTAGCGATCGGTGTTTATACATTGCATCAGATCAAGGGTGATCCAAAGCATGAAATGATGGAAGATGAAGATGTGGTTTTGATCAAGTCTGATGTCCATAAGACAGTCACGTTTGGTCCGTATAAAGATGATGAAAATAAGATCAGGATCGAACTAGTCAAACGTTCATCAGAGACAAAGAAGCTGTTAAATGATGCAGTCTATGAAATCTATGATGAAGATCAGGATATTGTGGCAACTTTGACTACAGGAACGAGTGGAGATGGAACTGCAGAGTGCTATCTTCCATATGGAAAATATACGATTAAGGAAACTGCTGCGCCAGCAGGCTACAACATGGATGACGCAGAAGAAAAATCTTTTGAGTTAAGCGGGGAATCCACAAGCATCAAGATCACGTACGATAATGCTGGAAATGGAAGCTGCAGGTTTGAACAGATGGATACGCCAGTCTATGGAGAAATTACGTTCAGTAAGACGGGAGATATCTTAACAGATTATGACAAGGATTCTCAGAGTTTTATCTATGACAACGATCAGATCGCAGGAGCAGTCTATGGGCTGTATGCGGATGAGAATATCAAGAAAGATGACGGAACGCTTGTCTGGAAGAAGGACGAACTGATCGATCAAAAGACAACGACAAAAGAGAAGGAGATCCATTTTACAAGAAAGGATATGGATGGAAAAGAAACAACTAACTTCTATTTAGGAAAGTATTACATAAAAGAGATCAAGTCTCCGACAGGCTATATCAAAGATCAGGAAAAACATGAAGTAGAACTGACATGGGATACAACTGCAGGAAGTATCAATGATATTCGTGATGATGATAAAGTACCAGACAAGGAAGATCCGTTTGGAAATGAAGACAATAATGTAAGTACAGGTATTTATGTGTTGGAAAAAGGCGAAAAATTGAACCAGAAGATCAAGGATGCGGAATCTGTGACTTTCACGTGGAAGAGTGCACCAGAAGGAGCTGTGACAACGGATGTTTCTCAGAATAAAGATGGCAGTATTGTGCTTTGGAACGATGATGGAGATTGTTATATCTCAAGTCAAAGAGCCGGACAGGTCATCTACATGAATGCAATATCATCTAAAATGTTTAAAAATTGCAGGAATCTCACAGAGATCAATTTTAAAAATATTGATACATCCGCAGTCGTGGATATGAGTCAGATGTTTTATGCCATGGATTCCATCAAAACACTCGATCTTTCATCTTTCAACACCTCCAATGTAGAAGATGTCAGCCAGATGTTCTATGGAAATCCAGTTCTTAAGACAACATATGTCATGGATCAGATATTAAAGATCGAAGAAGATAAGTTTATCGAGGAACATCCGTTAAAGATCGTTGCCATGCCAAAGAACAGGTTCTTAAAAGGTGATAAATTCAAGGCAGAGGACTTTAGCTGGAGAATCCTTTATGATGACGATGGAGCAGAAGATGTGGAAGTGACGGATAAAGATGTGGCATTTACACCGACATATGCAGAAAAATCAGGAAAATACGAGATCAATATCAGTTTTAACAACCAAGGATCGTATAAAGATCTGCCAGAGAAAACGATCAAGACTACGGTAGAGGTTCTGGATCCAGAAGAGGAAGATATTGCCTTAAAGGTTGCAAAGAAAGCAAGTATTCATGTCAAAGCTAATGATACTCTGCAAAAATACGGCATCCATCTGATCAAGACCGATCAAGACGGAAACAAGCTGGCGGGAGCCATATTTGCCTTAAAAGCGAAAACAGATATCGTTAATAGCAAAGGAGAAAATATCTTTAAGAAGGGTGATACGATCGCCACCACTACATCACAGGATGATCAGTTTGAATATCTGGAATTTATTGGATTGCCGACCGATATCTATGCAAAGGATGGAACAGACAGTGATATGTATGAGGTAGAAGAAATCTACGCACCAGATGGATATGAGAAATCGGACAAGACATTAACATTTAAGGGTAAAGTGATCAATGATACGAAAGAAAATCTTATTCATGATGTAAAAGCCGAGAATAATACGGATAATGATACAACAACATATGTGCATGATTCAGATACTTTAGTCAACCAGAAACTGGATTATATTGCATTGAAGAAGATATGGGATGATCATGACAATGCAGCAAAGATCCGTCCAGATGTTGTTACGATCAAGGCAACACATAAGACAACAAAAGAAGTAAAGGTGTATACACTGACAAAAGATAATAACTGGACAATGTTTACGGATATCAAGAAGGATGATCGTGAAAAGTGGGAGTTTCGTGAAGATGTTCCCGAAGGTTATACTTTGACGAGTACACACTGGAATGATGCGATGTATGTAATTTCGTTTACGAACTTCCATGAAAATCCAGAATATGTCGATATCAATGTACAAAAGGTTTGGGAAGATGGTGACAATGGAGATGATCTGAGACCGATATCGATCAAAGCTCAATTATATAGAAATGGTGAGAAATACAAGAATGCTATTACATTAGACGAAACAAATAACTGGTCAGATGATGTAACGTATCATTGCCTCGATAAGTATGACAAAGCTGGCGAACCATTTGAGTATGAAGTGAAAGAAGAAGTCTATGATAAGCTGACAGGTAATGCAAAAACAGGATATGTCGATACTTACGAGACAAATGAGACAATAGATGATGATGGTACAACAACGAAGAATATCATGATCACGAATACGCATACACCAGATACGACGAAGAAAAAGGTTAAAAAGGTATGGAATGATCATGGGAATAAAGATGGCATACGCCCAAAGTCTGTCTTAGTTAATCTGTTGGCTGATGGTAAAGTGGAAGAAACATTGATGCTCAGTGCGAAGAATAACTGGAAAGCGTCCAGTAAGGTACTTCCTGTGAAAGTCAATGGTAAAAAAGTCAATTATACATGGAAAGAAGTCGAAGAAGGATTGATCACGGGAGAATCTGAGATCGGATACAGACCAACCTATGATACGGATGAAAATGATCAGGATCTTACAGTAATCACAAACACACATGACCGTACAGGGCCGAAAGGAAGCATTACGATCACAAAAGCATTGGACCCAGGTAATCTGAATATGGATGTTGGGGATCCGACTTTTATATTTACACTGACTGGAACCGATGTCTATGGAAAGAAACACAGTTATGAGAAGAAAGTCAAATTCACAAAGGCAGAGGTTGAAAAACAGATGAAAGATCATCCGGGAGATCTGATCGAACTGTCTGTGACGTTTGATGATCTGGAATATGGCACTTATACGTGTAATGAAGGAGGTATGATCAAGTATTTCAAATTACTCAATATTACGAGCAACAGCAGCAATGCAACGATCGATCAGGAGAAAGAAACTGTGACGTTCGATATTGGACCAACTGGAACGACAGCTAAAGCACAATTGACAGGTGGAGCGAAGTTTATGAATCAGATGATCCAAGGATCTGTAAAACTTATCAAGAAAGATTCTAAGGGGAAATCATTAAGAGATATCGAATTTGTGATCACATCATCTGATGGAGCAGAAGTAGCGAAGGCCAAAACAGATTCTGCTGGAGAAGTCACTTTTGATGGACTGCTCCCTGATACTTATACGATCACAGAGACAAAGACAGCGGTTGGAAAGAATCTGTTAAAAGAACCAATCATCGTTACACTGCCAATGACGATGTCACAGGCAGAGGTAGATAAACAGAATGTGGATACAAGTAAAGCGATCAAACAGGGAAATGATTATTACTTCTATCATCTGACGTACAATGTTACGAATGATTCTATATTGAATCTTCCAAAGACAGGTGGACGGACAGATGAGCTTTCATTCATAGGAGGAATCATTCTGATTTTAGGAGGATTATTTTTATTGCATAGAAAATTTCGATAAAATCCGAAAAAATATAAAAAAATAAATTATGAAGAAACCACGTAAATAAGCCATTTTTTACGTGGTTTCTATCTATAAAATAAAAATATCAAAAAAAAATTAAAAAAAGTGTTGACATTCATCGAAAATAAGAGTATATTATATTTTGTCGTCAGGCAAGAGAGCTTGAGAGACACAAGGGATCATAGCTCAGCTGGGAGAGCATCTGCCTTACAAGCAGAGGGTCATAGGTTCGAGTCCTATTGGTCCCACTATCCATGAACTACATGGATGAATTTCATAACATATGGCGATGTAGCTCAGTTGGCTAGAGCATACGGTTCATACCCGTAGTGTCAGCAGTTCGAATCTGCTCATCGCTACTTTCGGAAGACATATTCGATATGAATATGTCTTTTTTTCTACTAAAAATCATGATAAAAGAGTGGAATCATGTTATAATAAAAACAAAAAAAGGAGAGCAAGAATATGCGTGTAGGAATGGGATATGATGTCCATCAGTTAGTAGAAGGAAGAGACTTGATCTTAGGCGGAGTAAATATACCATATGAGAAAGGATTATTAGGACACTCAGATGCTGATGTTCTGCTGCATGCGATCACAGATGCGATCCTTGGGGCAGCAGCATTAGGAGATATCGGAAAGCATTTTCCAGACACAGACCCTGCATATCATAATGCAGACAGCATGAAGTTGTTAGCAGAAGTTGTAAGATTGATCGAGGAAAAAGGATACGAGATTGGGAATGTGGATGCGACAGTCATTGCACAGAGACCAAAGTTATTAAATTATATTCCAACAATGAAAGAAAATATCAGTAAGACTCTCAAAGTAGATCCAGATCAGGTGAATGTCAAAGCAACGACAGAAGAACATTTAGGATTCACGGGAGAGGGACTCGGGATCAGTGCACAGGCAGTGTGTCTGCTTAATGAAACAAAATAAGAATAAAGGAAATAGCATGGAGATCGTTTATCAGAAAAACAAAGACAAACAGCCAGTATATGACATGTATCAGGAGATTTTTGAAGATCCAGAGCCGTTTGCGCAATATTATTTTGAAGAGATATATGCAACGAATCAAGTGATACTGGCAGAAGAAGACAACAAGATCTTAGGAATGATCCATTTAAATCCATACCACATAAGAGCAGGAAAGAAGACATATACATTAAATTATATTGTAGCAGTTGCGGTGTGGAAGGAATATAGAAGAAGAGGCATCATGGCAGAGATGCTTAAGAAGTGTTTCAATGATATGCATGAGCAGCAACAGCCATTTACGTATCTGATGCCTGCGAATAAAGCATATTATGAACCATTCCAGTTTCGATTTGTGATGGACTGGGAAGAAACAATGATCGATGATCATAACATTTTATATACAGATGATACAACGGATAGAAATCATAAGATCGTTCATATAATGGTAGAAGATTATCAGACGATCCAGAATTTTTTAGAGCGGTTTATGGAACAATACAAGATATATACAGTTCCGGATGAACCATACCTGAGACGACTGGAAAAAGAAAGCCAGAGTGGAGATGGAAGCCTCTTAGCTTATTATGAAGACGATCTGTTACAAGGCGTATTTGCAGAAAGTTTTGAAGAAGATGAAGTATATATCCGATGGGCGTATTCTTTAGAGCCAGAACATATGCTTAACCAGATCAAACAACGACACCAAGGTAAGAAGATTTATATCACAGAAGGGAATTTATTCAAGGGAAATTCAACAGGAAAGGATTTTATACAAAGCAAAAAAGTACCAAAGATCATGGCAAGGATCACGAACCTTACTGCTTGGGGAGATATCTTGCAAGGAAAGAACGATTTTACATTCAGGATATTGGTGAAAGATCCATATATCAAGGATCAGAATGGAGTATTCCAGTTTCAATGTCTGAATCATAAGATATCCATTCAACGTGCAGACATACCACAAGATGAGACATTAGACATACACACAACGGAGGCACAGGGATGGGAAGATGAAATTTCAATCGACGAGCTGACACAGGTGTTTTTTGACTACGATGCAGGACAGATATTAAAAGAGCATGAGTATCTAAAAGATATCGTGCCGGCTGGCCCAATCTATATTTCAGAGGAGGTATAAGCCATGAAGTTAATGTTTATCGGAGCGGATCATGAAGTGACCGGAAGTTGCCATTATGTGGAAGCTTGCGGCAAAAGATTTATTGTTGACTATGGAATGGAACAAGGGTTAAATGTATACGAGAATGTTGATCTTCCAGTGAATGCAGGGAATCTTGATTTTATCCTGCTGACACATGCACATATCGATCATTCAGGGCTGATCCCGCTGTTGTATGCCAAAGGATTCAGAGGAAAGATTTATGCGACAAGAGCAACAACCGATCTATGTGAGATCATGTTGCAAGACAGTGCACACATTCAGGAATTTGAAGCAGAATGGAAGAACAGGAAAGCAAGGCGATCTGGAAAACCAGAAGTTGTACCGATCTATACGATGGATGATGCGATCAATGTCATGCAGTATTTCGTGCCATGCCCATATGGCAGACAGATTGAAGTTGCTGACGGCATTACGGTCAAATTTACAGATATCGGACATCTGTTAGGATCTTCCAGCATTGAAGTATGGTTAAGGGAAGTAGATGTGGAAAAGAAACTGGTATTCTCTGGAGATATCGGAAACTTTAACCAGCCATTGATCAAAGATCCGAGCTATACGAGAGAAGCAGATTATGTTATTATGGAATCTACGTATGGTGACCGTTATCATGGAAAACATCAGGATTATGTGACAGAATTGACCGATGTGATCCAGAGGACCTTTGATCGAGGCGGGAATGTCGTGATTCCATCCTTTGCAGTTGGAAGAACACAGGAGTTGTTATATTATATCCGTCAGATCAAGGCAGAAGATAGGATCAAGAATCACGGAGATTTCAAAGTTGTTGTAGACAGCCCATTGGCAGTGGAAGCAACGAAGATTTTTAATATGAATATTGATGAAACATATGATGAGGAAGCTATGGAATTAGTGAAACAAGGAATTAATCCAATCACATTTTCCAATCTTCATTTATCCATTACGACAGAAGAATCAAAGGAGATCAACTTTGAAACAGAACCGATGGTGATCATTTCAGCATCCGGAATGTGTGAAGCTGGACGAATCAGACACCATTTAAAACATAACCTGTGGAGATCAGAGAATACGATCATATTTGTAGGATATCAGGCATATGGAACTCTGGGGAGATCACTGATCGAAGGAGCCAAAGAAGTGAAACTGTTTGGTGAGGCAATCAAAGTGGCAGCAGATATCGTACAATTAGAAGGTTTAAGCGGACATGCAGACAAGAACGGGTTATTAAAATGGGTCAATAGTTTCGAGAAGAAACCAGAAGAAGTATTTGTAGTTCATGGAGAAGATGCGGTCTGTGAAGCATTTACATCATGCTTAAAAGATGAATACAAATTCAAAGCCAGAGCACCATACAGCGGAGATGTGTTTGACCTTATTACAGGCGAATGGACTGAATGGGGATCAAGAGAACGCATCCAGAAGAAACCAAAACAGAGCAGTGCTTATATCAGACTTCTTACAGCCAGCGAGCGTTTGAAATCTGTAATTGAGCACAATGAGGGTGGAACGAACAAAGACCTGGGCAAATTTGCTGACCAGATCATCGCCCTTTGTGACAAGTGGGAAAGGTAACAATGCAAGAGACAAAACGTAAAATAGAAGATGCAGTGCGTATAAATAAATATTTAAGTCAGGCAGGAATCTGCTCCAGAAGACAGGCGGATACTTATGTCGAGGAAGGCAGAGTCGAAGTCGATGGAGAAGTTGCAGTAAGCGGAACCAAAGTACTTCCGGGGCAGAGCGTGACATTTGATGGAAAGCCGGTAAAGATTCAGGAAGATCTGATCTTTCTGGCTTTTCATAAGCCAAGAGGAATTGTATGCACAGCAAGCAAAGAAGAGAAAGATAATATTATCGACTATATTAACTATCCAACAAGGATCTATCCTGTAGGACGATTAGATAAGGATTCTCAAGGATTGATCCTGCTTACCAATGATGGTGAAGCAGCCAATCAGATCATGAAAGCAAGAAATTATCATGAAAAAGAATACGAAGTAACAGTGAATAAACGAATTACGAATGAATTCATTCATGATATGAGGAATCCAGTACCATTAGATGAGATTAATGCAGTAACAAGAAGATGCAAAGTTATAAAAGAAGGACCAAACGAGTTCAGGATCATCTTGACACAGGGATTAAACCGGCAGATCCGAAGAATGTGTGAACACTTTGGATACCGTGTGACAAAACTTAAGAGAGTCCGTGTTATGAACATTAAACTCGGCGATCTGAAAGAAGGAAGATATCGAAAATTAACTCCGGATGAATTACGAGAGTTAAAGAAGGAGCTAAAAAGTGAATGATTTAGACAGAATGAAAGAACTCATTCATACACTAAATGAAGCAGGGAAAGCTTATTACCAGCAGAATAAAGAAGTTATGAGCAACCTCGAATACGATAAGATGTATGATGAACTTTTAGAACTAGAGAAAAAGACGAACACTGTTTTATCAAACAGCCCAACGATCCATGTAGGGTATGAATTGATGACAGCATTGGAAAAAGAAGCACATCCATCTCCGATGTTATCATTAGACAAGACAAAGGAGCCAGATCAGCTGGCAGCATGGCTGAACGGCCAGGAAGGAATCCTGTCATGGAAACTCGATGGTTTAACGATCGTTCTGACCTATGAACATGGAGAACTCATCAAAGCCGTGACCCGTGGAAATGGGGAAGTCGGAGAAGTTGTAACAAACAACGCAAGGGTTTTTGAAAATGTTCCAAGACACATTGCATATCAGGGAACATTGGTCATTCGTGGAGAAGCAATCATTCCATATTCAGATTTCTATAAGATGAACGAAGAAATCGAAGATGTTGACAGTCAGTATAAGAACCCAAGAAACTTATGCAGTGGTTCCGTCAGACAGTTAAACAATGAGATCACAGCCAAACGCCACGTTCATTTCTATGCGTTCAGTGTCAGTGATGTTGAAGGTATGGATTTTGATAATTCCTTCGAGAAGAAATTAGACTGGGCAGCAAGTCTTGGATTTGATGTGGTAGAACATATCAGAGTCACAGAAGATACGATCCGAGATGAGATTGAGGAATTCTCAAAGAAGATCGAACAATTTGATCTGCCATCAGATGGACTGGTATTAGTCTATGATGATCTTGCATATGGAAAAAGTCTTGGAAGAACAGCCAAATTCCCAAGAGATTCCATCGCATTTAAATGGGCAGATGAGACAGCGGAGACAACATTAACTGAGATTGAATGGAGCCCATCAAGAACTGGACTGATCAATCCAGTGGCAATTTTTGAACCAGTAGAATTAGAAGGAACGACTGTCAGCAGAGCCAGTCTCCACAACATTAGTGTGATGGAAGAATTGCAGTTAGGAATCGGCGATGAGGTCGTTGTATACAAAGCTAATATGATCATTCCACAGCTTGCAGAGAATAAAACAAAGAGCGGCAATATAGAGATTCCGCATACTTGTCCTGCATGCGGTGGTGAGACAAAGATCGAAGATGAAAATGGAATCAGAACCCTAGTCTGCACCAACGAATTTTGCAGTGCAAAGAAGATCAAATCATTCTCGCATTTTGTATCAAGAGATGCAATGAATGTTGATGGACTATCCGAAGCAACATTACAGAAGATGATCGATGTTGGACTATTAAATGAAATTTATGACCTCTTCACTTTAAAAGATCACAAAGAAGAGATTCTGGAATTAGAAGGATTTGGAGAAAAATCCTACCAAAATCTGATCAATGCGATCAATGATTCCAAACAGCCTGCATTGGCAAACTTTATTTATAGTCTGGGAATTCCGAATGTAGGACTTTCCAATGCAAAATTGATCTGCAAACATTTTAAAGAAGATTTCAATGCGATCAGAGAAGCCGATGCAGAGGATTTTATTGCGATCGATCAGATTGGACCGATGATCGCAGAAGCTATGGTATCATATTTTCATACACCACATAATCAGAAGATCTTAGAACAACTGTTACAATATGTGCAGTTTGAGAAGAAAGAAGAAAGTAAGACAGAACAGATCTTAGAAGGAAAAACATTTGTTGTGACAGGATCACTTGATCATTTCGATAACAGAAAACAACTAAAGGAAGAGATTGAACAGATGGGAGGCAAGGTCACAGGATCAGTGTCAAAGAAAACAGACTATCTGATCAACAATGATAAAATGTCGCAGTCATCAAAGAATAAGAAAGCGATGGAATTAAACATTCCAATACTGAGCGAAGAAGATTTCCTTAATCTGATCGGACGATGATAAATATAGATTGCATAAAAAATGCAAGAGTTTTATAATAAATATCTGACAGGAAAAATGCTGTCAGCTTAAAAAGCAATCGAAAAAAGAGAGAAGGAGATTTGATAAAATGCCAATTCGAATAGATAACGATCTGCCGGCGAAGGCAGTCTTAGAAGAAGAGAATGTATTTGTGATGGATAAAGAAAGGGCATGTACACAGGATATCAGGCCTTTAAAGATTGCAATTTTAAATCTGATGCCAAACAAATTAGACACAGAACTTCATTTGCTGAGAAGTTTATCAAATACACCATTACAGTTAGATATTACATTTTTACAGACAGAATCTTATGTTCCGACTCATGTATCAGAGTCACACATGGAGAAATTTTATAATTATTTCTCAGAGATCAAAGACAAACGTTTTGACGGACTGATCATTACAGGAGCACCAGTAGAGTTAAAAGAATTTGAAGAGGTTGATTACTGGGATGAAGTTGTTGAGATCATGGAATGGTCCAAAACACATGTTACATCAACTTTGCATATCTGCTGGGCAGCACAAGCAGGACTTTATTATCACTATGGAATCAAGAAACATATCTTGAATAAGAAGATTTCAGGTGTTTATGAACACCATCCATTACATAATAAACTTCCTATTATTCGAGGATTTGATGATAAGTTCTACGTGCCACACTCTAGAAATACAGGAGTTGACGGAGAAGCCATCCGCAAGAATAAAGAATTAACGATCGTAGCAGAATCAGATGAGACAGGACCATACATTATTTTGAATTCCACAGGAAGTCAGGTATTTGTCACAGGACATCCAGAATATGATGTGATGTCACTGCATTATGAATATGTAAGGGATGTAAAACGAGGACTGAATCCAGATATACCAAAGAATTATTACAAAGATGATGATCCAACGAAGAAACCAGTGAAGTCATGGAGATGTCATGCAAATGCTATGTATTATAACTGGCTGAATTATTATGTATATCAGGTGACACCATACGATCTGGAAAAAGACAAATAAAACAAAGGTTGCTGTACAAAGTATGGCAGCCTTTTTGAAATAATGATACAGCATGTAGATGGAGAAAAGAAAGGAAAACAAATGATCAAACTAATCGCAACAGACATTGATGGAACATTAGTGGCAGATGGGACACTGGATCTGAATCCGGAATATTATGACGTGATCAAAGAACTGAAACGAAGAGGAACGATCGTGTTAGCGGCAAGCGGCCGTCAGAGAGCAAGTATCGAGAAAGTATTCACGCCAGTACTTGATGATATCAGTTTTATTTCAGAAAATGGAACTTGTATTCATTCCAAAGATTATCAATATGTAGATGTGATCGACCCAGAAATCGTAAGAACTTATATTGAAGAAGCAAGACAGTTCCCAGGATGTGAGATTGCGATCAATAAAGATAACATGACATATATGGAGAATATCGGGATTTACCAGCATCTGGTCGGAGACTATGGCTACAGAGGTGATCTTGTAGATGATGTTTTAGGGAATCCAGAAGGTGTATGTAAGATGAGTATTTTTCATCACAATTGCGCCGAAGATGTAGTTGGGGATGAGTTCATCAAACGATGGGGCAAGAAGATGAATGTTGTAGTATCCGGAAAATGCTGGGTTGATTGCGCCAACAAAGGTGCGAACAAAGGAAGTGCCTTAAGACATTTTCAGGAAGAATACGGAATCACACCAGATGAAACACTGGCATTTGGAGATAATTTAAATGATATCGAGATGTTAAAACGTGCAAGTCACAGTTTTGCAGTGGAGAATGCCAGAGATGAAGTAAAAGAAGCAGCGAATTTTGTAGCACCATCTTACAAAGAAGATGGAGTACTTCAGGTATTGAAAGCAGTACTGAGTGGTGAATTATGCTAACAGAAGAAATGACCATGACTTATGAAGAGTCTGTAAAATATTTATACAAAATCGCAGGATTCGCCACAAAATCTTCTCTCGAAGATATAAAATACTTTTTAGAACGATTGGGAAATCCTCAAAAAGAGCTGCATATGATCCATGTAGCAGGGACGAATGGAAAAGGATCCGTCTGTGCATTTTTAGAAGCACTCCTTACCCAGCATGGAAAGAAGACAGCTTCCTTTACCTCGCCACATGTTGTGAAGATCAATGAACGAATCAAGCTGTGTGCGAAAGAGATCAGTGATGAACGATTTGCATCAGCTGCGGTGAAGGTAAGACATGCCATTGAAACTGGAATAACAGAAGGAAAGAACAGCCCATCATTTTTTGAGGCAGTATTTCTGATGGCGATGGTGATCTTTCAGGAAGAACAACCAGATATCTGTATGATCGAGACAGGAATGGGTGGAAGATATGATGCTACCAATGTTATCTGTCCGAAGGTCAGTGTGATTACTTCAATCAGCGAAGATCATATGGAATTTCTGGGACAAACATTGGAAGAGATCGCAACACACAAAGCAGGGATCATTAAGCCAGGAATTCCAGTTGTGACAATAGAACAGGAACCCAAGGTAAAAGAAATCCTTTCTGAAGAAGCAAGGCAGAAAAAATCACGAATTTATGACATTTCTGAAGATAATCTTAATTTTAAAGAAAAAGCAGGAAAATATATTGATTTTTTAAATGCCAATGCGTATGATAAGGAAAGAGATGTGCGGACCAACATTGCAGGAGAATTTCAGAAGTCCAATCTTGCAGCAGCATTGCAGACAGCAGAACTTATCTGTGGACGACTCGATGAAGATAAGATCTATGAAGCACTGAGCCAGATCAGGATCAGCGGAAGGATGGAAGAGATCGCACCAGGGATCATTGTGGATGTATCGCACAATATCCAAGGAATGCAAGGCTTTGTACAGACTGTGGAGGCAAACTACCATGGAATGAAGAAGCGGATCTTATTTGCAGCATCTCATCAGAATGAAGAAGAATACATGAAGAACATTCTGAAGACGATTCCAGAGATTGAAGCCTTTTATACAGTGGGGATTCATAAGAGAAGAATCGATGAAGCAGAATTTCAGGATGCTTTTCGTAAGATGATAGACAGGAATCAGGAAACAACGGTATGCTTTGTTGTCGGATCTTTTTATCTGGCAGGCATGGCCAAAGAGTTTATAAATCAGGAGGAAGAGAATGTTAGACTTTAACGAAGAATTAGCCAAGTTTCAACCATGTGCAGATTTGGAAGAAGCGGAAGAGAATATATATGGGAAAGAATTAGAAGAGATCAAGAAGAATAAGACAGAATTATATAAAGCCAACCAGATGATCAAGAAATATAATCAGGCATTAAACTACGCCAAGCAAGGGAATGATGACCTTGCGATGTTACAGTTAAAGAATGTTGTGGCAGCTATTCCTAATTTTGTAGATGCATATCTTTTAATGGCATTATTATCCATCAAGGGAGAGAATTATGATAATGCAAGAACATTCCTTGATACGATCTTAAAGATCGATCCAAACAACGAATCAGCAGTGGAATATGGCAAAGAATTTGAGACAAAAGTAGTCGAAGAAGAGCCACAGACAACTGAGCCAGAGAAGAAAGATAAGAAGAAAAAAGAGAAGAAAAAAGTTGTGAGCCAGCCAGAAGAACCAAAGAAAAAGAAGAATCCATTTAATATTTCTTCAATTCAGGAAAACGAAGCTGGAAAGAGCCCGATGTTTTACATGGTAACAGGAATTGTGATCGGTGTGATCGTGGCAGCAGTTTTGATCTATCCAACAGTACGTGCAAGCTTCAGTCATAAGAACTCTACACAGGTAGAAGATTATAAAGAACAGATCCTTGCCAAAGACACACAATTGAAAGCAAGCGAGAAGAAAGTTAAAGAAGCAAAGGCAGCACAGAAGAAAGCAGAAGATGAATTAGACGAGTACATTGGAACAAGCAAGAAAGACGGTGTCTATGATCTGCTGTTAAGTGCCTTACAGAAATACAGCGATCGTGATTATACAGGATCTGCAGATGCGTTATTAGATATCGACAGTAAGAAACTAACAACAAAGAATATGAAAGCAATCTATAAAGATCTGACAGCAAAGGTATATCCAAGTGCAGGAACTGGATTATACAGCAAAGGAAAGAATGCATACTGGGCAAAAGACTACAAGACAGCGATCTCTTATTTAAAGAAAGCGATCAAAGTCAGCGATACAAATCGTTATGCATATGATTATCTTGCCAAAGCTTATGAAGGTGCTTCCGATCAGAAGAATGCGAAGAAGACATATCAGACGATCATCGAAAAGTTCCCAGGAACATCTCAGGCGATCAATGCGAAGAGTCGAATTGATGCAATGGGTAAAAAGAGTGCCAAAAGTTTATAATTAATATTACACAGAATACAAGTTTACAAACAAAAGATAAAGGAAGAAGAACAAGCGAAAGTTTGAACTTCTTTCTTTTTTATTTCTATCAGGAAATTCAAGATGATCTTGGAAAGGAACGTATCACAGCAAAGAGCAGGAAGGAGCGATCAGAATATGGCAACAGAATACAAGATAGAAAACAGGGTTTTATATATTTATCTGGATGGTGATCTAGATCATCACTTAGCGAAGAAAGTAAAACATAAATGCGATATCATTTTAAAATCATATCCGATCAAAGATATTGAGTTTGATTTTAAAAATTCAGGATTTATCGATAGTTCAGGGATTGGAGTGATCTTAGGAAGATATCGTCAGGTACAGGCGATGGGAGGAACGGTGAAAGTCAGCAATATGAGTGCATCAGTAAGAAAGATCATTCATATGGCAGGATTGCATCAACTGATAGAAGAAATATAGAGAAATGGGAGGATAAGAAATGTTGCATTTAGAATTTAACAGTGACTCAGAAAATGAAGGAATCGCAAGAATTGTGACGGCTGCTTATATCATGAAATTTGATCCGGATATGGAAGAAATGGATGATATCAAGACCGCAGTGTCAGAAGCAGTGACAAACTGTATTGTACATGCGTATCACAACCCAGATGGAAAGATCAGCATGGATCTTTCCGATCAGAATGGAATCCTGCGAATAGAGATTAAAGATCAGGGTATCGGAATTCCAGATGTCAAGAAAGCGATGGAACCGATGTTTACAACAAAACCAGAAGAAGAAAGGACTGGAATGGGATTTTCTTTTATGGAAGCATTTATGGATCAAGTAGAAGTTATTTCAAAACAAGGAGAAGGAACGACAGTGATCATGACAAAGAAAATAGGAGATCAAGACAAGCTGAATGGATAAGACGAGGGAACTGTTACGGCTTACCAAAGAAGGAAACGAAGCAGCACGAGAGCAGATCATTCTTAATAATGTTGGATTGATCTGGAGTGTTGTGAGACGATTTACAAACAGAGGATATGAGTCTGAGGATCTGTTTCAGATCGGAAGTATTGGACTTATGAAAGCCGTGGACAAGTTTGACCTGTCTTATGACGTGAAATTTTCGACTTATGCAGTACCGATGATCACAGGAGAGATTCGTAGATTCCTAAGAGATGATGGTATGATCAAAGTCAGCAGATCTTTAAAAGAAAATGTATACAAGATCATGAAAGCAAGAGAAAAGTTTTGCCAGCAGTATCAAAGGGAAGCAACGATCGAAGAAATCAGTGAGATTACGAAGATCACAAGAGAAGAGATCGTAACATCCTTAGAGGCAAGCAATGAAGTAGAATCCATTCATCAGAGTGCATATCAGAAGGATGGCAGTGAGATTTCTCTGCTGGATAAGTTATCAAAAGGAGAAAATGAATCTGAGAAAGTGGTAGATCATGTTCTGTTAAAGGAAGCCATGAAACATTTGGAACAGAAAGAACAGCAAATGATCTATTACCGATATTTTGAAGGAAAAACTCAACAAGAAATTGCGAAGATCTTTCATATTTCACAGGTACAGGTTTCAAGAATACAAAAAAAGATCTTAAAAAAACTAAGAAGACAAATGATTGGAAATATCTGAAAAACTATGCTAGAATAAAGAAAACACAAATCTGGATCGATCGTTAAAGGATAATTCATCCATTTTTCCCAGGTAAAAGGAGCAAGATAGAATGACATATGAAAAAAAGTCGGTAATTGAATTACGTGAAATTGCCAAAGAAAGAAAAATAAAAGGCATTTCGACCTTAAAGAAACAAGAATTGATCAAAGTATTAGAAAACTATGATCAGGAACAATCAAAACAAAAGGAAGAACCGCAGATACAACGTGAACCAAAACAATCTTATTCAGAGCATCAAGAAAGAAAACATCATCAGAAAGAATTCCCAAAGAATATAAAGAGTCTGGACAGCGGAGAAAAAGCACATGGGATTCTGGAAGTTATGCCAGACGGGTATGGTTTCATCCGATGTGAAAACTATCTTCCAGGGGAGAATGATATCTATGTATCTCCGGCTCAGATCCGCAAATTCAATTTAAAAACAGGAGACATCTTAACAGGAGCGATCCGTATCAAAACCCAAAGTGAGAAATTCAGTGCCTTATTATTCGTAGAATCTGTCAATGGATATAAGCCAGAAATGGCAGCGAGAAGACAGCATTTTGAAGATCTGACACCAATCTTCCCTAACGAAAGATTAGGAATGGAAACAGAGAGATCATCCATACCAATGCGAATGGTTGACCTGCTATCACCCGTTGGAAAAGGGCAGCGAGGAATGATCGTATCTCCTCCCAAGACAGGAAAGACAACACTGTTAAAACAAATGGCACAAAGTATCAGTCAGAATTATAAAGATATCAAATTAATCGTATTATTGATCGATGAACGACCAGAAGAGGTCACAGATTTTAAAGAATCTATCGAAGGAAAGAACGTTGAAGTTATTTATTCCACATTTGATGAATTACCAGAACACCACAAGAGAGTGTCAGAGATGGTATTAGAACGTGCAAAACGTCTCGTAGAACATAAAGAAGATGTCGTAATTTTATTAGATAGTATCACAAGACTTGCAAGAGCTTACAACCTTACAGTACCGCCAAGCGGAAGAACATTAACTGGTGGACTTGATCCAGCCGCTCTCTATATGCCGAAGAAATTTTTCGGTGCAGCCAGAAATATGAGAGAAGGCGGAAGTCTTACCATCCTTGCCACAGCACTCGTAGAAACAGGAAGCAAGATGGACGACGTGATCTTTGAAGAATTCAAGGGAACAGGTAATATGGAATTAGTCTTAAACCGTCGTCTGGCAGAAAAAAGAATCTTCCCAGCGGTTGATATTGCTAAATCAGGAACAAGAAGAGAAGAGCTGTTGCTTACCAAAGATGAAAGAGAAGTTGTCATAGCACTTCACAAAGAATTATCCGGAAACCGTTCGGAAGAATTTATGGAACAGATGTTAGATTTATTTAAACGAACCCAAAACAACAAAGAATTTGTAGCACTAACCAAACGATCATTATTAAGAAAATAAAAAAAGTAATTGCAATTTCAAATAAATTGTGATAGAATAAAAAAGCTGTTTATAAAACAAGAAATGACGAAAGTCAAAGTATGTAAATGTTGGCAAAATCCAACAAATTTTTTAGAAGAGGTGAAAGAACATGCGTGAAGGAATCCATCCAAATTATTATCAGGCAAAAGTAGTATGCAACTGTGGTAACGAATTCGTAACAGGATCTACAAAGGAAGATATCCACGTAGAAATCTGCTCAAAATGTCATTCATTCTACACAGGACAGCAGAAAGCTACTCAGGCTCGTGGACGTATTGATAAGTTCAATCGTAAATATGGTGTTAAGTAGAAAAGTAAGAAATCAGGTTGAGGTTATCGAAATCTCAACCTTTTTTTTATGTAACGAGAAACTCAATGTAACGAGAAAAATCTCATAGAAATATAGGAGACAACAATGGCGGTTCGTATAGGCGGGCAGGCAGTGATCGAAGGCGTAATGATGAAGAATATGGATCGTTATGCAGTATCCGTGCGAAAGCCCAATGGCAAGATAGAGACGAAAGTAGAAGAATGCGTAAGCTTCGCAGAGAAACATCCATTATTTCAATTACCAGTTTTTCGAGGAATGGCAAATTTCCTGGAATCTATGGTGATCGGGATGAAGACACTGAATTATTCTGCATCTTTTTACGAAGACGAAGAAGAACAAACAGAGAGCAGGACAGAACAGCTCTTAGAAAAGATTCTTGGAGAGAAAGCAGAGAAGATCATCATGGGAATCGTACTGGTATTTTCACTGGCAATTTCCATCGGATTATTTATGATCCTTCCATACATCGCATCCGAAGCACTCGGAAAGCTGATCAGGAATGAATATGTGATTTTATTTATGGAAGGTATTATCCGAATAGCGATATTTCTTGGATACATTGTGTTGATCTCAAGAATGGAAGACATCAAGAGAGTCTTCATGTATCATGGTGCAGAACATAAAACGATCAACTGTTTAGAAGCAGGTGTTCCTTTAACTCCTGAAAATGTGGATAACTTTTCAAGATTACACAAAAGATGTGGAACAAGTTTTATTTTTATCGTTATGATCATCAGTATGGTATTTTTCTTCTTTATCAGAGTGGATACCATCTGGTTACGAATCGTATTAAGATTATTATTTTTACCATTGGTAGCTGGTGTTTCCTATGAATTTATCCGGCTGGCAGGAAGCAGTGACCACCCGCTTGTTCAGATATTTTCAAAACCAGGACTGGCACTTCAGAGACTGACAACGAAAGAACCAGATCACTCCATGATCGAAGTTGCGATCGCATCGGTGGAAGGTGTCTTCGATTGGAGAGAATATTTAGAAAATCTTCATAAAGGGGAACAAAAAGAAGATGAATAGAAGAGAATGGGTCCTCTATGGACAAAAGGAATTAGAAGAAGCACAGATTGAGAATGCATCCGGTGATGCATGGTATTTATTTTCCGAATGTTTTCATATATCAAGGGAAGACTACCTGTTTGGGATGACCGATGAGATCAATGATAAAGAAGCGGAAGAAAGATATAAGGAACTGATTCAGAAGAGAAAAGAACATGTTCCACTGCAATATATTTTAGGAACACAGGAATTTATGGGATATACATTTAAGGTAACACCAGATGTACTGATCCCAAGAGCAGATACAGAAACAGTATTGGAAGAAGTGCTTGATCAGTTAAAACAGTCAAAGAAACCAGATACGATACTGGATATCTGTACAGGATCTGGCTGTATTGCGATCAGTCTGGCATTGATTTTAAAGCCAGAAGTTTGTGTTGGAACGGATATTAGTGAAAAAGCATTAAAAATTGCAAAAGCTAATGGCGAAAATCTCGCACCTATGGTAAAATTTATTCAAAGTGACCTTTTTGAGAATGTCACAGGAAGCTATGATCTGATCATTTCGAATCCGCCCTATATTACAACGGAAGAATGTGGGAAGCTGATGCCGGAGGTAAAAGACTATGAACCGATGTTAGCACTCGATGGGAAGGAAGATGGACTTTATTTTTATAAGAAGATCATCAAAGAAGCGAAAAACTATTTAAATCCACAAGGAATGCTCGCATTTGAGATCGGATATGATCAGGGAGAAGCAGTGAAGAATTTGATGGAAGCACAGGATTTTGCCTGTGTTGAGATAAAAAAGGACCTGGCAGGATTAGACCGGCTGGTCTTTGGATTTGCAAGAGAAGGAGAATAAGATGTTTGATAAGTTAGAAGGTTTAGTAGATCGTCTGGACACTGTACTGCAGGAATTGAATGATCCAGATGTAGCAGGTAACCAGAATCGTTTCCGTGATCTGATGAAAGAACAAAATGAGCTGACACCGATCGTGGAAAAATACAAAGAATACAAAGCAGAGAAACAGAATATCGAAGATAGTTTGATGCTTTTAGAAGAAGAGTCTGACGAAGAGATGAAAGAACTTGCCAAGGAAGAACTGAATGAATCTAAGGCAAATGTGGAAAGATTAGAAGAAGAGTTAAAGATTCTCTTAATTCCAAAGGATCCAATGGATGACAAGAATATCATCGTTGAGATGCGTGCCGGTGCCGGTGGAGATGAAGCTGGGTTATTCGTCGCTGACGTTGCACGTATGTATCGAAATTATGCAGAAAGCAAACGTTGGAAAGTAAATACATTAAGTTTTAATGAGAGTGGAATCGGTGGATTTAAAGAACTTGTATTCATGGTATCTGGACAGGGTGCATACTCAAGATTCAAGTACGAAAGCGGTGTACACCGTGTACAGAGAATCCCTGCAACAGAGTCTGGAGGAAGAATCCATACATCTACAATTACGGTAGCGATCATGCCAGAAGTGGAAGATGTGGAAGTAGAGATCGATATGAATGATTGTAAGTTTGATGTATTCCGTGCATCAGGAAATGGTGGACAGTGTGTCAATACAACAGACTCTGCGGTACGTTTAACACATATTCCAACAGGAATCGTTGTATCATGCCAGGATGAAAAATCCCAGTTAAAGAATAAGGACAAAGCGTTAAAGGTATTACGTTCCCGTCTGTATGAATTAGAACAGCAGAAAGCACATGATGAAGAAGCAGCAAAGAGAAAGAGCCAGATCGGTACAGGAGACCGTTCTGAAAAGATCAGAACATACAATTATCCACAGGGTCGTGTTACAGATCACAGAATCAAGCTGACACTTCACAAATTAGATTCTATCATGAACGGTGATTTAGATGAATTGATCGACAGCTTAACAGCAGCAGATCAGGCAGCAAAATTAAGTAACATGGAAGAAGAATAATACAAAGAGATTTATAAGGGGTCAGGTGATCAAACCTGGCCCCTGCATATATTTAATTGAGGTATACAAAATGAAAGATGGATTTATCAAAGTTGCAGCCGCAACACCAAAGATCAAAGTGGCAGATCCTGCATACAATACAGAAGAAATTTTAAAGATCATCGATGAGACAGAAAAAAATGGAGCAAGTATTCTGGTATTTTCTGAATTAACGATCAGTGGATATACATGTGGTGATCTATTCTTGCAGCAGCCACTTTTAACAGAATGTAAAAATCAGCTTTTAAGAATTGTGAAAGCAACTGAAAATAAGAGTATGTTAGTTGTTGTAGGATGTCCGATCGTTATAAAACAAAAATTATATAACTGTGCGGTTGTGATCAGTGATGGCAGTATTTTAGGAATCGTGCCAAAAACACATTTACCAAACTATTCAGAATTTTATGAATTACGTCATTTTACATCTGGAGAAGGATTAGAAGAAGATCTTTGGTTTGGAGAAGAATTTGGTTATGTAAATGTAGCCGTGAATCAGTTATTCAAATGCAAAGAGATTCCAGAACTTGTGGTAGCATGTGAAATCTGTGAAGATCTCTGGGTACCACTTCCACCAAGCACATATCACGCAATGGCAGGAGCAACGGTGATCTGTAATCCATCTGCAAGTGTAGAGACAACAACAAAAGAATCTTATCGAAGAAGCCTTGTATCAAATCAGTCAGCAAGATTGTTAGCGGCTTATATCTATGCTGATGCAGGAGAAGGAGAATCCACACAGGATGTTGTATACAGTGGACACCATCTCATCTGTGAAAATGGTTCAGTTTTAGCAGAAGCAAAACGATTTACAAATGAGATTATCTATGCAGATATCGATGTGCAGAAATTGGCAGCAGAACGAAGAAAGATGACTTCTTTCCCAGGAGGCCAAACAGATGATTATTTTGAACAGGAATTTTCACTAGAAGTCAAAGAAAACAAGATCACAAGAACATTCCCGAAAGCACCATTTGTACCAGATAATCAAGATGAAAGAGATAAACGATGCGATGAAATCTTATCTTTACAGTCTATGGGACTTAAGAAACGTCTGGAACACACAAACTGCAAACATGCAGTCGTAGGAATTTCAGGTGGATTGGATTCTACATTAGCAGTCTTAGTTACAGCAAGAGCTTTCGATTTGTTAGATATTCCAAGAGAAAATCTGATCTGTGTGACAATGCCATGCTTTGGAACAACAGACAGAACTTACCAGAATGCCGTATCCCTGATCAAAGAATTAGGAGCGACACTCAAAGAAGTAAGAATCGAAAAAGCAGTCCGCCAGCATTTTGCAGATATCGGACATGATGAAAATAACCATGATGTAACTTACGAAAACTCTCAGGCAAGAGAAAGAACCCAGATTCTGATGGACATGGCAAACCAGTACAATGGTATGGTCATCGGAACAGGAGATATGTCAGAACTGGCACTCGGATGGGCAACATACAACGGGGATCATATGTCTATGTATGCAGTAAACTGCTCCGTACCAAAGACATTAGTTCGTTACCTTGTACTTTACTATGCAGAGACAACAGAGAATAAGAAATTATCAGAAGTACTGATGGATGTCCTAGACACACCAGTCAGCCCAGAATTATTGCCACCAGTTGATGGAGTCATCTCACAGAAGACAGAAGACTTAGTCGGACCATACGAACTGCACGATTTCTTCTTATATTATATGTTACGATTTGGATTCCCAAAAGCTAAACTATACCGCATGGCAAAATTAACATTTGACGGTGTATATGATGATGAAACGATCAAGAAATGGCTGGATAAATTTTACTGGAGATTCTTCAGCCAGCAGTTTAAACGTTCATGTCTGCCAGACGGACCTAAGGTAGGTAGTGTGGCGGTATCACCTCGTGGAGATCTACGAATGCCTAGTGATGCTAGTCCAACGGCTTGGTTGTAGAGAAATAAAAGCTATCTGGAAACGCGCTCTCGCTCGATTCGCACATAGCGGACACTTAATGAGCAGCGATGATTTTATGTTAACTGAGGAGTAAACGAATATGAACCAACAATCAAAAAAAAATCTAACCAATAGGATTGTCGCTTTAGCAGGAATCACAGTTTTTGCTTTTTTTATTGGAATTTATGTCTGTGTATTTTCAAACTATTTGACAAAGTATAACACAAGAAAAAAATTATTCGGTGCAACTTATATGACGATGAATAATGAATTCTATAAGATAGTTAATAACCAGATTCGGATGCAGGTTGAGAAGAATGGGGACCAGATGATCACATTAGATCCAGCACTCGATCAGAAGAAGCAGAATGAACAGATTAAACAGTTGGTCAAACGAAAAGTAGATGCGATTTTTCTAAATCCAGTAGACTGGAAAGCAGTAGAACCAGGACTTGTAGCAGCAAAGAAAGCGAAGATTCCTGTGATCGTTATCGACTCACAGGTTTACAGAAATGATCTCGTCGCAATGACGATCGTGTCAGACAACTACAAGGCAGGCGTTTTATGTGCCAAGGAAATGATGAAGCAAAAAGATCAGGCGAATATCATCTTGTTAACACATAATGCAGCAAAATCTGCGGTAGATCGTATCAATGGATTTTTAGATACGATCAAGAACAATAAAAACTATAAGATCCTTGCATCTGCAGATACCCAAGGACAGATTGAACGTGCACTTCCTAAGGTAGATAAGATTATCGAAGAATACCAGAACATAGATATTGTCATGGGATTAAATGACCCAGCGGCGATGGGAGCTTTGGCGGCTCTTGACAGCAAGGGTGCAAGAGAAGGGGTTCTTGTATACGGAATCGATGGTTCGCCAGAAGGGAAAAAGCTGATCAAAGAAGGTATGATGACAGGAACAGCGGCACAGTCTCCCAAACAGATGGCAGACACAGCGGTCAATGCGGCATACCAGATTCTGCAAGGGGAGAAAGTAGCGAAGAAAAAGATCATCTCTGTTCAAATGATAACAAAAAAAAATGTAGAGCAGATTGACATTAGCCGTTGGCAGTAAAGAGGGACTGATATGGATCGAAAAAATCAAAATTTATATTATATTAAGATTCTGATGGGAGTCATAAATTTTATCATTTTATCCTTTCTTTCTGCGGTTTTCATTTTGACATTAAATAAGATCAATCGTGATTTTGGAGCAAGGAATTTTTTAGAGAATATCACATATCTCCCAAACGAACCAGTGATGTCAACAGTATTGATATTCATCGCTTTCTTTTTATTACTATGTATTATAGAAATCAGAAGAAAACAAAGAAAAAAGCAAAAAGTAGCTGTTATTTTATATGTAGCAGAGATCGTAATATGTTTGATCATTATTAAGTTTGTTTATGTAAATTATAACGGAATTATTCTTCTGGTTATTGCAGATATTGTAACAGATATCAAAGATAAACATACCAGAGGGATTTTCTTTGTGATCATGGGAATGATGTATTTATTCTCAGATTATGATATTATTTCGATATTTACAAATATGATATCATTTCAACAATTTTTGAATGTATATCCAGCAGAAATCAGTATGATGATCCAAGGAACAAGAAATATACTAGTTGCATTGAATGCGATCGCGTTTATTGCATACATGATCATTTTGATGAGAAATCAGATGAAAGAGAATGCAAGGATCGGTTTGTTAAATCTTCAACTTCAGACAGCTAATATACGCTTAAAAGAAATGAATGAACAATTAAAGGACTACTCTGAGATGACAGAGAAGATGGCAGAGACAAGAGAACGAAATCGAATTGCCAGAGAGATCCATGACACATTGGGGCATACGATGACTGGATTATCAGCAGGAATTGACGCATGTATCGCGATGATCGATTTTTCTGTAGATGCAACAAAAGAACAATTAAACAAAATATCACAGGTTGCAAGGCAAGGAATTAAAGATATTCGAAGATCGGTCAATAAATTAAGACCAGATGCTTTAGAGCATAGTGGATTGCAAGAAGCTTTAGAAAAGATGATCAATGAGACCATGCAGGTATCGGATGTCAAGATTAATTATGATTGTCAGGTAGAAGTCCTGAAATTTAATCAAGACGAAGAAGATATGATCTATCGTGTAGTACAGGAAAGTATCACGAATGCAATCCGGCATGGAAAAGCAAAGCAGATCGATGTAAACTTATGGAAGGAAGATAAGTGGCTTAATCTAGAGATTAAAGACAATGGAATCGGATGCGAAGAGATCCATACAGGATTTGGGCTGATCCATATCGAAGAGAGAATTAAAATGTTAAAAGGAACCGTAGAATATGATGGAAGTGATGGATTTAAAGTCACAGCCAGAATACCGATCAGATGGGGTGAGAAACTATGATTAAAGTAATGATAGCAGATGATCAGGAACTGATCAGACAGAGTTTACAGATTGTACTTGAGATGAAAGAAGGAATCGAAGTTACGGCAAGCGCCAAAGATGGAAGAGAAGTGATTCAGGAAGTCAGGAAAAACAAGCCGGATGTTATTTTAATGGATGTGCGTATGCCAGAGATGGATGGAGTACAATGCACACAGATCATCAAAGAACAATATCCAGATATAAAGATCATTATTTTAACAACGTTTGATGATGATGAGTATGTATACAATGCATTAAAACATGGAGCAAGCGGTTATCTGTTAAAAGGAATCTCTATGGACGAATTAGAAAAAGCAATCAAGACAGTTCATAGTGGTGGAGCCATGATCAATCCAGAGGTAGCGACAAAAGTGGTTGATTTCTTTTCTGAAATGGCACAAAGTAATTATGATACATCGATTCATGCACAGAATGTAGAAGAGATCACAGAAGCAGAATGGGAGATCATTAAATTAGTCGGAAGAGGGTTGTCGAATAAAGAAATCTCAGCCGAGTTAAGCCTGTCCGAAGGAACAGTACGAAATTATCTCAGCACGATCTTAAATAAACTAGATTTAAGAGATAGAACTCAGCTTGCAATTTGGGAAGTACAATCAGGATCAGCGAAATACGGGAGAAGATAGATGAAACAAAAACTAGAAAAATGGTGGAAACGACTGATTGCAGTTGGATTGGTCATAAGCCTGTTATCTATTGGATTTGTGATTTATCCCAAACAACAAAAAATTGTTTTAACCTTTGGAATGTTTGCAGGAAACCAGTGGGGTGTTCCAGATGATAATTGCTATCAAATGATCGATCAGGTGATCAAAGAATTTGAAAAAGAATATCCAAATATCACAATCAAATACGAAAGTGGTGTGATGAAAGATGATTATTCAGAATGGTTGTCACAAAAGGCACTCAAAGGAAAACTTCCAGATGTTTTTATGGTCTTGCCAGAAGATTTTAGCACATTTTCATCCGTAGGAATGTTAAAGAAATTAGATTCATATGTCCAAGTCGATAAAGCGTTCAAAAAAAGTAACTATTATAAAGGGAGTTACGATGCAGGAACTTATAAGGGAACGCAATACGCCCTGCCATACGAAAGTGTACCAACATTGATGCTCGTCAATAAAACATTGCTAAAAAAAGAACATATTAAAATGCCTGGAAATCACTGGACGTGGAATGATTTTTACACAATCTGTCAAAAAGTAACCAAAGATACCGATGGAGATGGACGATTAGACCAATTTGGTGTGTATGATTATAAATGGAATGATGCCATGTTAAGTAATGGCGGAAACTTATTTAATCAAAGTGGAACAAAATGTAATCTGTCATCTGAACCAATTGAAAATGCGATTCTGTTTACAAAGAAGATTGAAAGAATATCATCATTTCGAAATCTAACCTCAGATGATTTTGACTCAGGAAATATTGCATTCCGTCCCATGACATTTTCAGAATTTCGAACATATAAGCCATATCCATGGAAGATTAACAAATACTTTGATTTTGAATGGGACTGTATCAGACTCCCTTCCGGATCAGATGGAGAAAATAAGACACAGGTAGATAATCTTCTGATGGGAATGAGTAATCGGACGAAACATGGAGATATGGCATGGCAGTTTTTAAAGAAATTATGCTATGAAACGAAGACACAGCAGAAGATCTTTCAGTATCGCCAAGGTATTTCACCATTAAAAGCTGTGACGAATTCAAAACAAGCACAGCAGGTATTAGAAAAAAGCATGGGTGAGAATATGACAGATAAAATGAAATTGTTAGATGAACTCATGAACAATGCCTTGCAGATTCCAAAATTCCGAAGATACAATGAAGCCTACCAAAAGATTGACAGTGAGATGACAAGAATTCTTACAGATGAAGAAGAATTTGATTCCAATATCTTGAAACTAAAACAAGAGATTGATAAGTTTTTAAATCAGTAACAATAAGAAAATCAAAACAAATAAAACACGAATATGACATTTGTCACATAAAAAAGGACATTTGTAAATTGAAAGTCATGACAATTTACAGATGTCCTTTTTTTACATGCTTGGTAGAATAAGTTTGTAAATAAGAGATAGGAATAAGAAAGGAGAAGAGGATGAAATACGTAGTATTAGTCAGCCACGGAACATTTGCACCAGGACTTCACAGTGTACTTAAGATGTTAGCTGGTGGAGAAAGAGAAGACGTGATCAGCGTTGGATTAGAGGACGGAATGAGTGCTGATGAATTTGCAGAGAAATTTAGCAATGCGATCAGCAAGATCACAGAAGACGATGAGATCATTCTTCTTGGTGACATTGTGGGTGGATCACCTCTTACAAATGCAATTGAACAGGTATCAAATAAAGGACTGATCGGTCAGACAGTGATCTTTGGTGGAATGAACCTGGCAATGGCATTGACAGCAACATTAATGAAAGACGGCGTAGACACAGACATGCTAAAAGACAGCTTGATCAATGAGGCAAAAGATGCAGTTAAAGAATTTGTTATGACATCAGCAAACGATGATGAAGAAGACGATATTTAAATTTTAAGGAGGAAAAAAATATGTCAGTTTCATTTTTAAGAATTGATGACCGTATGATCCATGGTCAGACAGTAACACGTTGGTCACTAGAGTATCCATGCGATGGGCTGATCGCAGTGAACGACAAAGCAGCAACAACAGATGCACTTAAGATGGCATACAAGAGTGCCAGCAAAAAGAAAACATTTGTTTGGACATATGAAGCATGGAAAAAGAAAAACCAGAAAGTATTAGACAGCAAAGACAATTACTTCCTGATCACAAAAGATCCAATCCAGATGAAGAAGATCTTAGTGGATGATGGATTTGTTCCAAGTGATGTAAAGAAAGTAATCGTAGGACCATGTAATGACAGACCGGGAGCTGTCAAACTTGGTAATAACCAATCTATTACACAGGAAGAAGCAGAAGCTTTAGAAGCGATCAGCAAAGCTGGTTATGAAATCGAATTCGCACTGATCAAAGAAGCGTCCATCGGAACATGGGACAAATTCAGAGGTCAGTTTGGATTTAACTAAAAAACCAATAGAGAGGAGAAACTATTATGACAATTAGTTGGTTACAAGCAATCATTTTAGGTATTTTTGCCTGCTTATCCAGTATGCCTGGTATGGGAGGTACAACCATTGGTAACTACACATTAGGAAGACCATTAGTTGCAGGTCTTGTCTGTGGTATCGTACTTGGAGATATTCAGGCAGGTGTTTTAGTCGGTGCGGCAATGCAGGTTGTATATATCGCATTGGTTACACCAGGAGGAACTGTATCAGCAGACGTTCGTGCCGTATCTTATATCGGTATTCCACTGGCAATGTTAGCATTAAATTCATACGGATTAGATCCTGCATCAGCAAAAGGTATCTCCATGGCAACATCATTTGGAGCAATGGTAGGAACAATCGGTACAGTATTATTCTATGGAACAGCAACGATCAACCTTGTATGGCAGCACATTGGATGGCAGGCCGTTGAAAAAGGTGAATTCAAGAGATTATACGTTGTAGATATGGTTCTTCCATGGATTTCTCATATCATCTGTAGCTTCTTACCAGCAGTTGTAATGTGTAAATTAGGAGTTCCAGTTGTAGAAGCGATCAAAACAACATTACCAATGGATGGAATTGCAATGAAAACACTGTTTACAGTAGGTAGCTTACTTCCTTGCGTAGGTATTGCGATCTTATTAAAACAGGTAGTAACAAAAGCAGTTGACTTTATACCATTCTTCTTCGGATTTACATTAGCAGCAAGTATGGGATTAAACCTTGTATCAGTAACAGTTGTAGCAGCAATGTTCGCAATTATTTACTACAACATTAAAATGGTAGGAATCAGAGCAAAAGAAGCAGCCTTAGCTTCTGGCGGTTCCTTTGACGATGATGACGAGGAGGATATTTAATATGGCAGAGAAAAAACTATCTAAAAAAGCGTTAAATAAATCATTCCGTAACTGGGCTTATGGAAACTTAACATGTTTCTCTCAGGAACATATGCAGACATTTGGTTATCTGTGTGCAATGCTTCCATTGGTAGAAGAGTTATATGATACAAAAGAAGAACAGAAAGAAGCAATGAATACATACACAGCTTTCTTTAATACAGAACCACAGGTTGGATCTATCATCGTAGGTATCACAGCTGGTCTTGAGGAAGCAAAAGCAAATGGAAATGAAGATATCGATGCAGAAGCGATCAATGGTATCCGTGCCGGTCTTATGGGACCTTTAGCAGGTATTGGTGATTCCTTAGTTGTAGGTACATTAATTCCTATCTTACTTGGTATCGCACTGGGATTATCAACAGGTGGATCTGTCGTAGGACCAATCTTCTATATCGTAGCATGGAATTTGATCATGGCATTTGGAATGAAGTTCTTATACTTCAAAGGATATGAACTGGGTGGAAAAGCCGTAGATATCCTGGTTGGTGAGCAAGCAACCGCGATCCGTGAAGCAATCGTTATGTTAGGAACAATGGTTGTTGGATCTGTAGCAGCAACATGGGTATCAGTAAAAACATCATTCCATCTCGTAAACAGTGCAGGAAAAGAATTCTTAAATCTTCAGAATCAGTTAGACGGAGTATATCCAGGATTCTTAACAGCAGCTTTTGTAATCTTCTGTTGGTGGTTAATGTCAAAGAAAAAAGTATCTCCAGTTGTTACAATGTTGATCTTAGTAGTTGTAGCATTTATCGGAGTTATGATCGGATTCTTTAACCCAGGATTAAAATACTAAGAAAGGAAGTATATTATGACAACACAAACAAGAGCACAGCAGCTAAAAGAAATTGAATTTCAGACACAAATGCTCAATAACCTCAAAAAATGGATTCGCAATCTCATTATTCTATCTTCTATCGGAATCATACTTGCGTATTGGGGACTAGGTGTCCAAAGTAAAATGCCATTTACAGTATTTGGTGTAGTTGGAGTGATCATTACGATCATCAGTGTGATACTTTGTGTTGTCATAGGCCTTGGTATTAAGCGAGGAAGAGCAAACGTAGACAAGATATTACAATTAGTGAAAGCCTAAGCATAGAACTATTGTTTTTTGATTGAAAAAGGACGATTATAGTTAGATCGTCCTTTTTTCTACAAAGAAAGGGAAAAAATATGAGGAAAGTTAGCCCAAGATTAGTAGCAATAATGATGGCAAGTGTAGTCAGTGTCACTTCTATCGCGCCAGTAACAGCATACAATCATGTAACTGTAAATGCAGCACAATTACAGCAGCAGGCGATAGATTGGACATTTACAGGGAATGGAAAAGTAGACAATGATAAGATCCAGTTATCAGGAGCTGGTGATAATATCGGTATCACAAATATCAAAAAAGAAGATAATTATGCGGTCAAAGCAAAACTGGCACAAGGAGAAGAAGACGGAGCTGTCGGTGTGATGATGGGAGCAAAGGAAGCAAAAGATCCAAAGAAAGGTTCTGTAGTAGCCAATGTTACTCCATCTACTGGAGCCGTACGTTTGATCTGTTTCCAAGGAGGACGCAACAACGATCTTCAGAAAGAAAAAGTATTTGATGAATTAAAAAATAAAGATACTTATGATTTTGACATTTCTGTAAAACAACGTCATTTAACAGTTAAGATCAATGGTGTAAAAGTCATCAGTATGGAAATCACAGATACGATTTTTGAAGGAAAGGTTGGTCTTATTTCCTTCAATGAAACAATGACAGCATCTGATTTTTCTGTAGAAGATATCGCGATTCCAAAAGCAACAGCACATTTAACAAATTTACAGGTAACAGGTGGCGACTTAGATAAGAAATATACACAGGATACAAATGATTATGCGATCACAGTGCCTAATACAGTTGATAAATTATCTATCACACCAACTGTAAGTGATAATGGAACAGTGACGATCGGTGAACAAAAAGCAGAAAATGGAAAAGCAACAGAAGTATCATTAAAGATTGGATCTCAGGAAATTCCTATCACAGTGACAAGTACAAATGGTGCAGTAGAAACTACAACATTACATGTATTAAGAAATGTAGATGGTTCAGCATATACAGTTCCAACCAGACCACAATATCATTTTTCACAGGCAATGGGATGGAGCAATGACCCAAACGGAATGCTTTATTATAAGGGAGAATGGCATTTATTCTTCCAGTATAATCAGGCAAGAACGACATGGGGAGAGTTAGAATGGGGACATGCAGTTTCTAAAGATCTGATCCACTGGGAAGAATTGCCAAGACCATTAAATTATCAGGAAGATAATGGAGCAATGTTCTCTGGATGTGGTGTTGTAGATGATGAAAATACATCCGGTTTATTTGGAGATGAAAAAGGACCTGGAAAAGGTGGACTTATCGCACTCTATACACAGAACAATGAATTAAATGGCCACAGAGGACAGGATCAGTGCATCGCATATAGCAAAGATAACGGAAGAACATGGACAAAATATAAAGGAAATCCAATCTTAAAATGGGATGAAGATCATCTAAAAGATACAGCATTCCGTGATCCAAAAGTATTCCGCCACGATGGAAAATGGTTTATGGTATTAGCGGGAGGAATCTTAAGAATTTATTCTTCTGATGATCTGATTCATTGGAATATTGAAAGTACATATAAAGGAAGTGATGATATCGGTAATCCAGCAGGATTAAGAGTTGAAACAGAATGTCCTGATATGTATCCTTTAACAGCAGATGATGGAACAACAAAATGGGTTATCAGTGAAGGAGGACGTTATTATCGCATCGGTGATCTCAAGAAGATTGATGGACATTGGACATTTGTACAGGATAAAGACAGCGACCGTTATGTCATGAACTTTGGACCTCATTCTTATGCAGCAATGACATATTATATTGGTAATGGGGAAACAACCAATGGAAAACCAGAAAACCGAAGAATCATGATCAACTGGGCAAGTACATGGGCTGATGGATACTGCAATAACGTTGATAAAGTGACTGGACAGTGGGGATACAATGGATTCTTTAATCTTCAGACAGAATTAAATGTGAAGAAGATTGATGGTAAATATAAACTGGTACAGACACCAATTGACGAATATAAGACGTTACGTGTCAACGAAGCAGCAACCAAACTTGAAAATGTTACGATTCCAAAGAAGACAGAAAACAGCGAAAATCTGTTATCAGGAGTCAAAGCAGGACAATATGAAGTTGTCGCAGAACTTACACCACAGGCAGGAACAAAAGAAGTTGGATTCAAATTAAGAACAAACAAATCTGGAAGTCAGGAAACAGTTGTATCTTATAATACAGAAACAAAGAAAGTATCCATCAATGGAGAAAAATCTGGTACACATCCAGCGGGACAGCAGACAAAGAACATCGTATCCGATGCGATCGTCACGGAGAAAGATGGAAAAGTAAAATTAGATATCTTTGTTGATGAATCAAGTGTTGAAGTATATGGACAAGATGGACAGGTTACAGGAGCATTAGCAGTATTCCCATCTGTCAGTAGTACAGGAATGGAAGTATATTCTGAAGGTGGAGAAACAACAGGAAATATCACAGTTTATCCAATGAAGAGTATCTGGGAAAATAAGATCACAGATGCAAACACAGCAACAGATCTATATATCAGTACAGACTCTGGAAGTGGAGAATATAATGTCGGAGATAAGATTAGTGTAAATGCTGCAATCTCTCCAATGAAAGCAGATCAGAAAGTAACATGGAAAGTAAGTAATAACAAAAGTAATAAAGTTAAAGTTGTTAAAACAGAAGATGATGAACTTCAGTTAGAAGCACTAAAAGAAGGAAGTGTCACTGTTACAGCAACAACAGCAAATGGATTATCAAGAAGTATTGATATATTTGTTTCAGCAGCAGACGATGGTATTTCACTTAGTGACTGGAAACAACATGGTGGTAAATGGAAAATCAGTGAGAATTCTAACAGTTGTACAGGAGAAGCCAGTGGAGACGCATTCTTAATGTCAGGAACAAAGATCAGTTCAGATGATTATATTTTTGAATCAGATGTTGTTTATCACAGTGGACAGGCATTTGCATTATTATTCCGTGGACAGAACCCAGATTCTACCAGTGCATATGCAGCTAATGTAGACACACAAAGAAAAGGTAGTACAGCAAGAATCTTTACATTTGGAGGCGGAACCGGAGACATCGGAAAAGATGGAAATTACAACTTAAGCGAAGGACAGAAATATCATTTCAAAGTTGTAGTAAAAGGTAACCAGTATAAAGTGTATATTGAGGGCAAGCTGGTACTGAATGTAAGAGATGTAAAAGTTGAGAATAATTACAAAGAAGGAAGATATGTTGGATTTAATGTATTCAACGGAAAAGTAACATTCCAGAATATGAAAGTCACACCATTAGAAGTGAAAGTTCCAACAGTTTCTGATAAACTTGCATTAACAGCAGGCGAGAAAGCAGCAATTGATGTTTCCAATATCGAGGACAACAGTTTCAACATCATCAAATACAAATCTTTGGACAAAACAATCGCAGATGTAGATGAAGATGGTAACATCACAGCAAAGAAAGCTGGAACAACACAGATTGAAACTCAGGTTACAACTTTTGGAAGAAGTTACACATACAAGACTCAGGTAACAGTAAAAGAAAAAGAAGTAGAAACTCCAAAAGTTTCTATTACAGCAACACTAAAAGGTAATGCAGGAAAGACTGTCACAACGATCAAAGATGTGAAAGCAGGAGATACTCTGCCAGCATGGAACAAAGCAAAATATAAAGCAGCTGGTAAGAAAGGTTATGTATTTGCAGGATGGACATACAATGGAAAAATTGTTACAAAGATGCCAGAAAGCGACAAGAATATTACATTAACAGCTAAATTTGTTAAAGTAACAGTTGGAAAAGCAGGTTCATTATCTGTCAGATCCAAAGCAGGAAAAGGTGTAGGATTTGTAGCAAGATCAACACAATCTGTCAACAAATATGGAGAAAAACGAGGATTTAGATTCCGTTATTCCACAAGCAAAAAGATGAAATCTGCAAAATACAAAACAACAGGTTTAGCGAAAAATGTTTATACAAAAACAGGTCTGAAAAAAGGCAAGAAATACTATGTACAGGTTCGCTATTACTACTATGATTCAACAAATCAGAAAGTATACGGAGCATATTCTAATGTGAAGTCAGTGAAAGCAAATTAAAAATGAAAAGCCATCTGGGATATTTCACTCTCGCCAGATGGCTTTTCTTGCTTTATAATAATGGAAGAAATAGACAACAAAGCAGAGAAACGAAAGGATGCAGACATAATGAAAAAATATAAAGCAGTATTTAGTGATATCGATGGAACATTATTAAATTCAAAACATCAGATACCAGAAAATACAAGAAAAAAAATAAAACAGATCAACCAAAACGGAATCCCATACGTCTTAGTATCCGCAAGAATGCCAAAAGGCATGACAGCTATCAGAGCAGAATTAGAGGCGAAGAGTCCAATGATCTGCTACAGCGGAGCTTTAGTTGTTGATGAAGAAGACCATCCAATCTACAGTGTGGCAATGCCACAAGAAGTTGCCATGAAGTTATGCAGAAGAGTCTATGAATTGAATCCAAAGATTTCGGTTAACATTTACACAAACGATGAATGGCTGGTAAAAGATAAAAAAGAATATTGGGCAGCGCAGGAAAGTGATATCACAGGCGTGATTCCACAAGAAGTGTCTTTTGAAGATGAAGAAGTCTACAAAGAAGTACACAAGGTGTTATGCATGGGAGATAAAGAAGATATTGCAGCGTTGGAACAACAGTTAGTAAAAGAATTCCCACAGATCAGAATTTATCGATCCAAAGATACCTATTTAGAGATTATGTCCATGAAAGCATCCAAATCCGATGCAATCCATATGTTAAAAGACCATTTTCATGTGAAACAAGAAGAGATAATGGCATTTGGTGATAATTTCAACGATATCGATATGATCAGATATGCAGGACTTGGAGTCGCCATGGGCAATGCCGCAGATGAAGTAAAAGAGGCAGCAGATATTGTCACAGACATCAATGACAATGAAGGAGAACGCCAGATCCTGGATAAATATTTTAGATAGACGGAATTATTACAAGAAAATTTAGCACAAGGGTAATAGTAAGAGCCATAAAATAAACGTAATCTTAGAGATTAGAAAGTTTATTTTATGGCTCCTTTTTCTTATATATAACAAACATTTATATAAGAAAGTTGGAAAAGTTGCAAAATTATCAAAAAATTGGTTGGAAAAGTTGCAAAAACTATGGGATTATCATTAAATGATTTTCAAAATAGAATATCATCAATTTATCAACGGTAAAAAAGAAACATAGAATAAGTAATAAAATAGGAACCGCAGACCAAATGCAGTTCCTATTTTATTTAATAATTTTAAGATTGAGATGTAATTGATATTATTTAAGAAAAATTATTTTTTCTTAGTTTTTAAAGCTTTCTTAGCAGACCAAGCAGAGTAAACATTCTTAGATTTGTTGTTTACTTTTGTTACTTTGTAGCTTCGAACTCTTACATAATATTTCTTATTCTTTTTCAGCTTCTTTAAGACTTTAGAAGTTGATTTTGCAGAAACCTTTACAGTTTTTGCATTCTTGAAGTTCTTAGAAGTACTGTACTGGATCTGGTAAGCAGCAACTCCGGAAACTTTCTTCCAAGACACTTTAATAGAAGTCTTCTTAGCCTTGCTTAATTTCACAGTTGTCTTCGCAGGAGCTTTCACAGTAGTTGTGTTTGTTGCAGTAGTTGTAGCTGCTGGTTTTGTTGTAGAAGGTGCAACAGTAGTAGTTGCAGCATCTTTTGTTTTTAAAGCTTTGACTGCATTGATCGCTTCTGTTAAATGAGTGATCTGCTCACTAACCTCTGCAGAACTTAAATCCTTTTTGTTCAGTAAATCTTTTGTTTCATCTAGTTCAGTTTGAAGATTAGCAAATGCAGTTTGCTTGTTAGAACTATCAACATAGGAATCTTTCTTCAAAGATTCAGCTTCTGTTACTAATTTCTGAAGAGAAGCTTTTTCTTCGTTGCTTGCAAGAGCCTTTTTGGATACAATATTGTCTTTTGTAGCTTCAAAGTTAAGTGTATAATCTTCATAACCAAGAGCATAAACTGTTAAACTCCAATAACCTGTACCATCTGTATTTTCAGGTAACTGGCAACGAATAGAATCTGTTAATCCAAGCTGGATTCCCATAGATTTATGCATCCAGTTATCAGCTGCAAATTTTGTTCCGTAAGAAGCTAAAGCTTTTGTACGAGTGCTGTCATTTCCGTAGTATGTCCATTTAACAGCCTGCATCTTGTCACCTAAAGCACCATAGTCATCTCCATTTAGATCCACACGAAGAAATTCTCCATATGATCCAGAAGCGGCTTTTACAGTTGGAGTGATTTTTACAGCTTTCTGTAATGTCTGATCTTTAATACCAGAGTCAGTACCAGTTGTTCTGGCTTTGAAAGAGAAGGAACCGTCAGAACCTTTGACCGCTTCCTTTAATCCATTTGTATCTGCTGTTACATTTGCAGATGCTTCATAAGAACTTAAAACACCTTCTGCATATCCACCGATCAGTGTACCATTGTTTTCAACAACAGAGTATTTTGCTTTGAAATCGTTGTAGTCAGAAGCCTTTACTTTTACAGGAACATATTTGATTCCAGAAACACTATAGTGATCCATTTTTTTTGTGGAATTATCAGCAAATGTTAAAGTTCCTTTGTTAAAAGTAACTCTTCCTTCCACGTCTTTTAGATGTAAATAAGTGGCTGTTACTTTACCATCAGAATCTTTTACCTGTTCCCAATTAGAAATCTGATAAGCACTTCCATCGGTTGTATAGATCGTAGTAATGCACTGGAAACTTCCTCTATGAAGACCATGGTTTGTTGTAGCACGAGTAACGGCATCGTATCCACCATTATCAAGTTCACTATGACTATCTAATGTATCAGAAGAGCTGTCATTACCGGCAGCATAAACACCCTCAGATGCCCAATATTCATTCCAGGTAAGTCCAGCATAGCAATAAACATATTCATCAGACTGTTCATCAGCAGCCTTAACAATGTGAGCAACATGAAAAATATTCGCTGTCACAGGAGTCGCAGTTAAAACCATTGCACCACTCATAGCGATAGCAAAGGCTTTCCCGATTAATCTTTTACGCATATAGTTTTTCCTCCGTTTTCTGTAATATAAAATAATAGCGTGTACGTAGTTAGAAAACTCTAACTGCTGAAAAATATGATACCACACGAATGGTTAGTGAACAATAACTAAAAATGAGAATAATTATCAATATCTTGCCATTCATTAAATGCAGGTGTGCTCCTACGGTCACTGGACAGGATATTGATAATTATTCTGGAAGTTACTATAATTAAGGAAGTCATATTAAGAAATTCGTAAGAATTATATCCGCAGAAACGAAAGAACCATCTGATACACTAAAACCATCAAAGATACGAGGAGGAAAAGTATGAACCAGCCAAAGATTCTGGTCGTTGATGACGACAAAGAAATCGTAGGAGCGATCAAGAAACGTCTGGAAATGGAAGACTATGAGATCATAACTGCATATGATGGTCTGGAAGCCATGGATGTCCTGATGGAACAAGAAGTCCAGCTTCTGATCATAGACGTTATGATGCCGAAGATGGACGGACTATCCGCAACGATGAAGATCAGGGAAAGCAAGAACATCCCGATCATCATTCTTTCAGCCAAGACAGAAGAAAGCGATAAGATCCTGGGACTATCCATGGGAGCTGACGACTATATCAGCAAACCATTCCGCCCAGATGAACTAGTAGCGAGAGTGAAATCCCAGTTGCGAAGATACATGCAGTTTGGAGGAATGAACGCAGCAAAAAGCAATAAGGAACAGATCATCAATGGCGGACTGATCCTTGACATGAAAGGAAAAAGGATGATGGTAGACGGAGAGCCAGTGAAACTGACTGCAACCGAATACAAGATCGTAAGCCTTCTGATGAACAACCTGGGCAGAGTATTTTCAGCAGATGAGATTTACGAACGCGTATGGAACGAAGAAGCCTATGCGACAGAGAATACCGTTATGGTCCATATCCGTCGTATCCGCGAGAAAATAGAAATAGATGCAAAAAATCCAAGATATTTAAAGGTGGTGTGGGGAATTGGATACAAGATCGAGAAAATGGACTAACAAGATATTGATCACACTTGTGATGATCGCTATGATCCTGTCAGGGATATATGGACTCAATACGATCCATAACATGGCATTGACAGGGGATAACAGCTTCAGTCTGGATGAACAGGATAAATCAGACTATATCAAACACACACAGATGTCACTGTTTGACAAATGGGCGGATCAAGAAAGTAATAAAGTCTATTATACACAGGCAAATCATGTATCAGAAAGTTTACTGAATAAGATAAAAAAAGAATCGTTTGTGAAAGTAACGATGAAGGTCAAACCATATGATAAAAAGATGGTAACGACAACATCAACATATGGAACAGAAAATGCGAACTATACTGGGGGCAGGATTGAACATTTTCATATAGAAAGAGACAAGACAGAGAAATTAAACAAAGACGGAAGTTTCAAAGGATGGGATCCGTATGATGATTACGATGAGTACAGTGAGTACATTGTGCCTCAGACAGAATACTATGAATTCTCAGGAGATAATTATACACTGCGGGATATATTCCCAGAACAGCTTCTGATCAATGATGAGAAGAATCAGCGTCTGGAAAATGCAGACATTGAGATTTCTTTGACAAAAAAAGCACTAACAGAGATTGAAAATTTCCGAAAAGGATCAACAAAACAGATCACGATGGGAATCAAAACGATCATCATTGTTTCGATCATCGAAGTGATTGGAACGATCCTTCTGTGCATCTTATTTGCACTTCAGGAAAAGCGAACCAGATTTTTTAGAGGGCTTGACAGGCTCTGGTGGGAGATCATACTAGTGACAGCAATTACGCTGCTTGGACTGGCAATCGCAATATGCTTTGCGATCTGGGAATATACGATAGAATATACACAGGGCGTGATCACAGGTTCAACGATCGAGATGATTATGACGCTAAGTTATATCTCAGTTCCATTTTTCATTATGGCATTTGCTGTATGCATTCAGACAACGGTATGGAGGATTCGCCAGAAGAATCTTCTGGATTCAACATTTTGTCTAGGATATTTTCGAAAATGGAGCCGTCACGCAAAGACAAGAAGAAAGCTGGAAGATGAAGCGATGTCATTTGCAGAAAAACATGCAAGAGACAGGATCAGACAGTACAGGGTCTTACGATATATTTTAACTGTCAGTACACTTGCTTGTATCATCATGGGAATGAGTGGAATGAATATTCCATCCCCACTCTTGTTTATAGCAGCAGTCATCTTTGTTTTCCTTATCAGATATTTTTCAAGATATTCAGACCAATATGCAAAAGAACAGAGAGATTTAAGCATGCTTGTCGATCAGATCGAACGTATTTCCAATGGAGAATTGACGGCAACGACCGATATTTCACAAGAATCTGCGTATTATGAATACAGTCAGAAACTGACCAATATCGGGCAGGGAATGGAAAAAGCATTAGAAACACAGATGAAGGGCGAGAGAATGAAGATCGATCTGATCACAAATGTATCACATGATCTTAAGACACCGCTGACTTCTATCATCGGATACGTCGATCTCTTAAGCAGAGATCAGACATTATCTGCAGAATCAAGAGATTATGTAACCATCCTGATCAACAAGACCGAACGCTTAAAATCTATCATTTCTGACCTGTTTGAACTTGCGAAAGCAACAAGTGGAGATGCGAAAGTAGATCTGGAAGAAATGGATATGAAACGTCTGGTAGAACAGACACTGGGGGATATGGCAGATCAGATAGAAGAATCTGAATTTGCGATCAGATATCAGTGCGAAGCTACACACACAAGATTTATCGGAGACAGTAGCCGCATGTACCGAGTGGTACAAAATGTCATAGAAAATGCCTTAAAATACTCCCTGAAAGGAACCAGAATCTTCCTAAGGATCACCGAAGCAGATCAAAATATAAAATTAGAAGTTATAAACACAGCATCCTATGAGATGAATTTTACAGAAGAAGAGATCATGGAACGGTTTGCCAGAGCGGAAAAATCACGTACCAGCGAAGGAAACGGATTAGGACTTTCCATCGCAGACAGTTTTACAAAGAATTGTGGAGGAGAGTTTTCGATAAGAATAGACGGAGATCAATTCCTGGTTACTATACAATTTAAACAACATTTAGATGTAAACAAATAGATTTCATATGTTTTTTGACAAAATTGTAAAAATTGAAAAAAACTATGTTGAAAGGGTAGAAAACATAAATATAAAAGTATATACTAGTGGTGTCGACAATATGCAAATAGACCATTTAAGAGAGTGGTTTTTAAATCCTTTTTTTTCATGAAGTTTTGATACATGGTGACTTATGGAACGGTTGCGTATTTGGAGACATCTGCTTTTAAAGTCTCTTCAGACATTAAGATCTGGAGGGGCTTTTTTCTTATTTCATAGGAAATTTCGATGAAATCCCCTATGAAATAAGAAAAAAGCCCTCCGGGCAGGATCGCACTGCGGCGGAAGGGAAATTTGTCGCTGAAGCGACCCGCCGCAGGCGGAGAATCCTGCAAAGCAGGATTCTTTCTTACTATTAGAAATAAGACGTAACAGCATTTGATACAAACAAATGCTTCTGGTATAATAAAAAGAAAAGAGCATGCACGGAAAGGACACGAAAGAATGAAGAGACGTTTAATCAGCCTTGTCCTTGTATTGATGCTTGTCATGACAGCAGGATGCGGGAAGAAGAGTACAACAAAGAAACTCAAGACAGAAGATCTGGATGAAACAACCCTGCAGGGAATGGCAAAAGATATCACGAAGGAGATGTCCTTAAAGAATAAGATCGGACAACTATTTATGGTATCTGTTTATCAATTAGATGAGGCAGAAAGCAAGAATCAGACAAGTGTGACGAGTCAGATGAAGAAGACATTGAAGAAGTATCCAGCAGGTGGAGTGATCATGTTTGCGAAGAATATCAACACACCTGATCAGACAAAGAAGATGACGGATGAGCTTCAAGATGCCTCCTATATTCCACTATTTATGGCAGTGGATGAGGAAGGTGGACAGGTTTCAAGAGTCGCATCAAATCCCAAGATGAAGATGACAGTATATCCATCTGCACAGGAAGTTGGAAGAACTTACAATAACAAGAAGATCGCGCAGATGGGAAAGACACAGGGAAAGGAATTAAAAGAGCTTGGATTTAACATGAATCTGGCACCAGTCGCAGACGTTTTAACGAATAAGAATAACACAGAGATCGGAGACCGAAGCTTTGGGACAGACTCAAAGAAAGTTGCTGATATTATTACAACACTGGTAAAGAACATGCAGAAACAACAGATCTCAGCGACATTAAAGCATTTTCCAGGAAGTGGACAGACTGGAGGAGACACACACCGCGGAAGCACAGAGACCGATCAGACGATCAATACATTAAGAGATACAGATTTTAAACCATTTAAAGCAGGGATCAAGGCAAAAGCTGATGCAGTGATGGTGTCACATCTGATGCTGTCTAATGTGACAGATGAGAAGGAGCCTTCAAGCCTAAGCAGCAGAGTTGTATCAGATATTTTAAGAGATGAACTTGAATATAAGGGCGTTATCATGACCGATGCGATGAACATGAAAGCAATCACAGATAACTATAGTTCCGGAGAAGCAGCAGTGAAAGCAATTCAGGCAGGAGTTGACCTGATCGTGATGCCGGATAACTATAAAGAAGCATACAAGGCAATTAAGAAGGCACTAAAAAGTGGCAAGATCAAAGAATCAAGAATCGATAAATCTGTAAGAAGGATCATATATACGAAGCTTAAGCGAGGAGAGATCCCTCCAGATACTACATTATTAAAAGAGAATCAATAACAGGGATGCTTGCAGATTTAAAATGAATATGTTACTATCAAAAATGTGTATTTTACAAACGAAACTAAAGATTGTATAACAGAAAGGTCAAAAGATCACGATGAGCAGAGAGAACTTTGATAAGTTGGGAGAAGAATGTGGAGTTTTCGGTATCTACGATTTCGATGGCAATGATGTAGCGTCAACGATCTATTATGGATTGTTTGCACTTCAGCATCGAGGTCAGGAAAGCTGCGGAATTGCAGTTTCTGATACGAATGGTCCAAAACGTAATGTCACATCTCGAAAAGGTATGGGATTATGTAATGAAGTGTTTACACCAGATTCCCTTCAGGCATTAAAGGGAGATATCGGTGTGGGGCATGTAAGGTATTCAACAGCAGGAGAGAGTGTTCCTGAGAATGCCCAGCCACTGGTTTTAAATTATGTAAAAGGTACTTTAGGACTTGCACATAATGGTAATCTGATCAATGCAATAGAACTTCGCGAAGAATTAGAAAAGACAGGAGCTATTTTCCAGACAACGATCGATTCCGAAGTTATCGCATATCATATCGCAAGAGAACGCGTGAATACATCGTCAATTGAGAAGGCAGTAGCCAGAGCAATGCAGAAGATCAAAGGTGCGTATTCCCTGATCGTTATGTCACCAAGGAAACTGATCGGGGCAAGAGATCCATATGGATTTAAGCCATTATGTATCGGTAAGAGAGATAACGCTTATGTATTAGCATCTGAAAGCTGTGCATTAGATACGATCGGAGCAGAATTTATCCGTGACGTGAATCCAGGAGAGATCGTAACGATCACAAAGGATGGAATTCAGTCAGACTGTGATTTATGTATTCCAAAGGAGAAAACAGCAAGATGTATCTTTGAATACATTTATTTTGCAAGACCAGACAGTGAGATTGACGGAGTTGGGGTATACCACTCAAGAATTCAGGCAGGAAGATACCTCGCACAGGATTCACCAGTAGAAGCAGACTTGGTTGTCGGAGTACCAGAATCAGGAAATGCAGCAGCTCTTGGATATTCCTTAGAGTCAGGAATCCCATATGGAACCGCGTTTGTCAAGAACGGTTATGTTGGAAGAACTTTCATCAAACCAGGACAGAGCAGCCGTGAATCAAGCGTGCAGATCAAGTTAAATGTTTTAAAAGAAGCAGTCAAAGGAAAGAGAGTCATCATGATCGATGATTCCATCGTACGAGGAACAACAAGTGACCGCATTGTGAAGATGTTACGCGATGCAGGAGCGACAGAAGTTCACGTAAGGATCAGTTCCCCACCATTCCTGTGGCCATGCTACTTTGGAACTGATATTCCAGAGAGAGAACAGCTGATCGCATATAACAGATCGATCAACGAGATCTGTGAAGTGATCGGAGCAGATAGTTTAGGATACTTAGGAGAAGAGAGACTTTCACAGATGGTACAGGGATTACCGATCTGTAAAGGATGTTTCACAGGTGAGTATCCGATGAAACCGCCAACAAGAGATATTCGTGGAAATTTTGAAAGATAAGGATAAGGAGATTTTTATGAACGACCGTTACCAGAGCCCATTATCAGAACGTTATGCAAGCAAAGAGATGCAGTACATCTTTTCTCCAGACAAGAAGTTTAAGACATGGAGAAAGTTATGGATCGCACTTGCTGAGACAGAGAAAGAATTAGGACTTGATATCACACAGGAACAGATCGACGAATTAAAAGCACATGCAGAAGACATCAACTACGATGTAGCAAAAGAACGTGAAAAATTAGTCCGTCATGATGTTATGTCTCATGTATATGCATACGGAGTACAATGTCCAAAGGCAAAAGGAATCATCCATTTAGGAGCAACATCCTGCTATGTTGGTGATAACACAGACATCATCATCATGACAGAAGCATTAAAGCTTGTCAGAGTAAAATTATTAAATGTGATCAACGAATTATCCAAATTCGCAATGAAATACAAAGATCTTCCAACACTTGGATTTACACATTTTCAGCCAGCACAGCCTACAACAGTAGGTAAGAGAGCAAGCCTTTGGCTGATGGATCTCGTATATGATCTAGAAGATCTTGATCACGTGATCGCTAACATGAGATTATTAGGATCAAAAGGAACAACAGGAACACAGGCAAGTTTCTTAGAGTTATTCGAAGGAAACCACGAAACGATCAAGAAGATCGATGGAATGATCGCGAAGAAGATGGGGTTTGACAAATGCCAGCCAGTATCTGGACAGACATACTCTAGAAAAGTTGATTCCCGCGTGATCAACGTATTAAGCCAGATCGCACAGTCTGCTCATAAGTTCTCAAACGACATCAGACTTCTTCAGCACTTAAAAGAAGTAGAAGAACCATTTGAGAAGAACCAGATCGGATCCTCTGCAATGGCATATAAGAGAAACCCAATGAGAAGTGAAAGAATCGCTTCCTTAGCAAACTACGTAATGTCAGATGCCATGAACCCAGCATTAGTAGCATCTACACAGTGGTTTGAAAGAACATTAGATGACTCAGCCAACAAACGTTTATCTGTACCAGAAGGATTCTTAGCGATCGATGGTATCTTAGACCTTTACTTAAACGTTGTAGACGGATTAGTTGTATACCCTAAGGTTATCGAAAGCCGTTTAAGAAGCGAACTTCCATTTATGGCAACAGAGAATATCATGATGGATGCAGTAAAAGCTGGTGGAGACAGACAGGAACTTCATGAGAAGATCCGTGTACATTCTATGGCAGCAGGAAAAGTTGTCAAAGAAGAAGGAAAAGCAAACGATCTGTTAGAGAGAATCGCAGCAGACCCAGCATTTGGTATGAACATGGAGCAGTTACAGGCGATCATGAAACCAGAGAACTTCGTAGGACGTGCACCACAGCAGACAGAAGAATTTGTGAATGAAGTGATCAATCCAATTCTGGAAGAGAATAAAGAAGTACTTGGATTAACAGCTGAGATCAACGTATAAAAAGATAAAATTTTAACATAGAAAGAGATGGAAAGATCAAAACAATATAGATTTTTCCATCTCTTTTTGCTGTATTTTAAGAAAAAATTACCAAAAAGCAGGAAATGGGCAGGAGTAGATATAGGAAATTAAGAAAAGGAATGGTATAATAGGTTTAAAACAAATATGTGAGAGCATATGTTAGGGGAAAGTATATGAAGAAATTAAAAACAATCATCCAAAGAAAAAAATGGAATATGATACTTGGGATTTCAGATATCATAATGATGATCATAGCATCATATCTTGCATTATTAACGCGATTTGAATTCTATCCATCACAGATCGCATCGATTTTTTTGAAAAATGCTGCAAAATACATGCCGTTGAATCTCTTTTGCAGTATTGTGATCTTTATGGCATATCGATTGTATTCAACGCAATGGAAGTATGCAGGAGTCTCCGATTTTATTAATGTCGTTAAAGCAGCTGTGATCGCAGCAGCTTTCCAGCTGATCGGAATTTATATGTTACAATGGGAGATACCAAGAAGTTACTATTTCTTGTATTTGGTATATCTGCTGTTGGGAATGTTTTTTATCCGATTACTTGTCCGATTGATTCAGGGAAGTGAACCACTCAAAGTGAATGACATTGGCAAGAAGAAAGTTCCGGTAATGTTGATCGGAGCAGGAGAAGCAGGAAGCATCATTTTAAATGAGATCAAAAAGAGTACATATGTGACTAAAACGATCCGTTGCATCATAGATGATGATCCAGCGAAGAAAGGAACATATTTATCTGGGATACCAGTGGTTGGCAATCGTAATACGATCCTGCGCAATGCAGTTAAATTTGATGTTGAAGAGATCATTTTGGCAATTCCGACAATAGAACCCAAGGATCGCAAGGACATCCTTGAGATCTGCAAGCAGACAGGATGCCGTCTGAGTATTCTTCCGGGCTTATATCAGCTGATCAACAGTGAAGTTACAGTATCTGCTCTAAGAGAAGTAGAGATTGAAGATCTGCTTGGAAGAGAGCCAGTGAAAGCCAATCTTCCATCAATCATGAGCTATGTCAAAGACAGAGTCGTATTTGTCACAGGGGGAGGCGGATCGATCGGAAGTGAGATCTGCAGACAGATTGCAAGATATCAGCCGAAGAAGTTAGTGATCATTGATAATTATGAGAACAATGCCTACGAGATTCAGATGGAATTAAAGAGAACACATCCAGAACTAGATTTGAAAGTATTGATCGTATCTGTCCAGAACCATCTGCGAATACACAATATTTTCGAAGATTATAAGCCTGATATCGTATTTCATGCAGCAGCACATAAGCATGTGCCATTGATGGAAGACAGCCCGCATGATGCGATCAAGAACAATGTATTTGGCACATTTAACATAGCCAAAGAAGCAGGAATGAGCGGTGTAAAGAGAATGGTACTGATCTCCACGGATAAGGCAGTAAGACCGACAAATATCATGGGTGCTTCCAAGCGAATCTGTGAGATGGTCATTCAATACATGAATAGCTTATACGATACAGAATACGTTGCTGTAAGATTTGGAAATGTTCTTGGAAGTAACGGAAGTGTCGTTCCGTTGTTCAAGAAGCAGATTGCCAATGGTGGTCCGGTAACAGTTACACATCCAGAGATCATCCGATACTTTATGACGATCCCAGAAGCCGTCAGTCTGGTGTTAGAAGCAGGAGCTTACGCAGAAGGCGGGGAAATATTTATCCTTGATATGGGAGAACCAGTCAAGATCTTAGATCTTGCGAAGAATATGATCCGTTTATCAGGACTTACACCAGGAGAAGATATAGAAATCCAGTTTACTGGCTTAAGACCAGGGGAGAAGCTGTATGAAGAACTTCTGATCGATGAGGAGAATAAAAAAGAGACAAAGAACAAACGAATTTTCATTGGAAGTCCAAGGATGATGGAGACAGAACAATTTAGTGAACTGATCGCTGAATTAGATCATGCGGCATTTTCCGAAGATCCGAATATTCGTGAAGTTGTAAAAAGATTAGTTCCAGAGTATATATATAAACAGACAAATCAACAGACAAAATGACAGGGGGATGAGACAGCATGAAAGAACGTATATATATGGCATCACCAACGATGCATGGGGAAGAACAGAAGTTTGTGCAGGAAGCATTTGACACCAACTGGATCGCACCACTTGGGCCAAATGTCAATGGCTTTGAACGTGAGATGGAAGCGTATACAGGAATCGCACACTGCAGTGCACTAAGCGCAGGAACCGCAGCACTGCATCTGGCGGTGAAATTATTAGAAGTCGGGGAAGGAGATACCGTGATATGTCCTTCACTGACTTTTGCTGCAACAGTGAATCCAGTCGCCTATGAAAAAGGCAAGATCGTATTTGTGGATTCTGAACCAGAGACATGGAATATGTCACCACAGGCATTAAGAAGAGCCTTAGAGGAACATAAAGAGGCAAAAGCAGTGATCGTTGCACACCTTTATGGAACACCAGCCAAGGTAGACGAGATCAAAGCACTCTGTGAAGAATATAAAGTTCCACTGATCGAAGATGCTGCAGAAAGTCTGGGAGCAACATATAAAGGAGTCCAGACAGGAAGATTCGGAGTCATGGCAGGATTTTCATTCAATGGAAATAAGATCATCACGACATCAGGCGGTGGAATGATCGCATCAGAGAATGAAGAATACATCAAGCATGCAACATTCCTGGCAACACAGGCAAAAGAACCGGTCCGACATTATGAACATAAGGAAATCGGATATAACTACCGAATGTCTAATATCACAGCGGGAGTTGGAAGAGGACAGCTTCTGCATCTGGATGAACATATTGCGAAGAAAAAAGCAATCTATGAGACATACAAAGATGCTTTCAAGGATTATAAACAAGTGCATATGAATCCATATGAAACATGCAGTGAACCAAACTTCTGGTTATCATGCATGACGATCGATGAAGACAGTAAGACAAAATCATTAGATATTATAGAAGCTTTGGAAAGAGAGAATATCGAAAGCCGTCCGATCTGGAAACCATTACATCAACAACCAGTATTTAAAGGGTGCGAATTCTATTCTCATTACGAAGATGATAAGAAGCCAGTATCAGAAGATATCTTTGATCGCGGATTATGTCTTCCAAGTGATATTAAGAATACAAAAGAAGATATGGATCGGATTATAGGAATCATAAGATCCGTACTGGACCGATAAGAACAAAATGTAAACGGAGTATATATAAAGATGTATCACAAATATATCAAACGATTTTTTGACATCATATTGTCACTGTGCTGTATCATTGTATCAAGCCCGATCCTGCTTGTCACAGCACTGTTAGTAAGGATCAAATTAGGGAGCCCCGTGATCTTCAAACAAGAAAGACCGGGATATCATAACGAAATATTTACACTCTACAAGTTCAGAAGTATGACAGACGCCGTCGATGAGAATGGTGATCTGCTGCCAGACAAAGAACGTCTTCCAAGATTTGGTCAGATGTTAAGATCCACGAGTCTTGATGAATTACCTGAATTCTTCAACATCTTATTTGGACATATGAGTTTTGTCGGGCCAAGACCATTATTGAAACAATACATAGATTTCTACAGTGCAAGACAGAAACGACGTGCAGATGTAAGACCAGGACTGACTGGACTTGCACAGGTGAATGGGAGAAATGCCATCAGCTGGGAAGAAAAGTTTGAATTCGACCTTGAATATGTGGATAACATTTCATTTCTTATCGACATCAAGATCATATTAAAGACTGTGACCAAAGTCTTAAAAAGAGCAGGGATCAGTGCACAGGAATCTGTGACAATGTATGCCTTTCAGGGAACAAAGAAAGACCAGTTTTCCAAATACAAGAAAGCAGGACACTTAAAGATCTTATTTTCAAGCGTGGCAGATCAGGTCGAATTTATCGATACCTTCCGTTATGCTGCCGGCAGATTAGGGGTGAAAGTAACATTTGTCGGCTGTGATCATTCACTGGAAGCACCAGCATTATATCGCTGCCATAAGCACTATCAGGTTCCACAGCCAGGGGAAGAAGGTTATGTCACAGAACTCTTACATATCTGTAAACAGGAGAAGATCGCTCTGCTCATTCCAAGAACAGAAGAAGACGTTTTTATCCTGTCACAAAGAGCCAGCGAATTTGAAGCTGTTGGAACAGAAGTTCTCATTGCAAATGAAGAATTAGCTCTGCTGTGCAGCAACAAACGCTGGACAGCTCGTTTCTTTGAAGAATGTGGTCTTAACGCACCACAGGTCGTAAGCAGTGCCAATGACTATACACAAGGATTCCCAGCAATGTTTGCAGTATTGGATGAGATGGATAATCTGGAGAAAAGCATCATGATCCATGATGAACAAGAATTAAGTTTTCATGCATCAAAATACGCGAATTACACGATACGTCCATTTTTAAATGGGAAGATGTATGAGATCGACGTATTCTGCAATCTAGACGGAAGCCCGGTTTACATCACACCAAGGGCAAAGGAAGAAGTCGAGGGAAAAGAAAGTGCAAGATACAGAGTTGTAAGAGATTATAAGATCGTAGAAGAAGCAAAGAAAGTGATAAAGAAATTAAGGCCATCCGGATGGATGACGATCTTTATGCTTCGTGAAGAAGATACAGACAAAGATTATTTTATCCGAATGGAACCATGGTATCATCAGGCAAGCACCGTATCGATCAAGGCAGGAGCCGATGCACCATACGCAGCACTCTCCATGATGTTAGGTGAACCAATGGAATACAAAGAGGATGCAGCCGATGACAATGTTATTTTCACAAGATTTGAAAAAAGTGTATGTTTAAATACAAGAGAAGAACCGATCGTAGAGATTCATGATTTTAAAGACCTGTATCATTTAGACGAGGGAATTGGTTCGGTGATCTTTGATCTGGATGACACATTATATTCAGAGAAAGATTATGTACGAAGCAGTTTCCGAGTGGTAGAACGAATGCTTCCAGAAGTGAACAATATCTTTAATAAGTTATGCGCAGCACTGGAAAAAGGGCAGCCGCCACTGGAAACGGTATTAAAAGATGCAGGAATGTATTCGGATGAATTATTATTAAAATGCAGAGAAGCCATCAGGGACCATAAACCAGAGATTTCACTTTATGAAGGAGTTAAAGAATTATTCTTTGAACTACACACGCAAAAGCGAAGTATCGGGATCTTGATCGATGGAACACCAAAAGTACAGCGAGCCAAGATAGAAGCCCTGGGGTTAGATAAAATGGCAGACGAGATACTGATCACAGATGAACTTGCAGGACATGGAAATGTCATGGAATTCAGGAAACCAAATGATCTTCCATTTCTGATCATGAGAAAACGATTAGAAATACCATGCAGGAACATGGCATTTGTCGGAGATGATATCGAGAAAGATTTTATTGCACCGAAAGCATTAGGAATGGAATGCTATTGGAAGAAGAATGAGGATGGGTTATATGAGTAAAGAACCAAAGATAAAACCAATCGTGATCGTTGGAGCCGGTGGTATGGGAAGAGATACTCAGTGGCTGATCGAACGGATCAACGAAGAAGAACCAACATATGAGATTCTTGGATACATAGACGATGGAATCCAGCAAGGCAGCATCATAGATGGCTATCCGATTCTTGGAGGAATGAAATACCTCGAAGAATATGACAAAGAACAAAAACTTGCCGTCGCCTTCGCTATAGGCAATGCAAAAGTCCGTGAAAAACTAGTTTTAAAATGTCTGCCAAATCCAAACTTATGGTATCCTAATCTGATCGATCCATCCGTGATCACATCACAAAGAGTGCATCTAGGACAAGGAAATATCATTTGTACATCCGTTATTATGACAACGAATATAGAGATCGGTAATTTTAACCTGATCTGCAACCGAAGTATTGTCGGGCATGATGATGAGATTGGAGATTATAATACCCTGTATCCGGGAGTTTTACTGTCAGGAGATGTCCATTTAAAGACTGAGACAGAGATCGGCACAGGAAGCCAGATCATACAAGGACTGCATATCACAGACGAAGTGATCATGGGAGCAGGAAGTACAGTGATCGAAGATATCAACGAAGCAGGAACTTATGTTGGAGTACCAGTGAGAAGAGTAAACGATGAAGAATAAGAAGATATTAATTTTAGCAAACCTAGACGTAGGATTATACAAATTCAGAAAAGCACTGATCAAAAAGCTCATAGATCAAGGAAATGAAGTCTATATATCCCTGCCAAAAGGAATGTTAGTACAGAATTTAAAAGAAATGGGATGTCATTTTATCGAAACACCGGTAGATCGAAGAGGAATCAATCCAGCAACAGATCTTAAACTGATGATGAGATACTTTAACATCTTAGGCAAGATAAAGCCAGACCTTGTGATCACCTACACGATTAAACCAAACATCTACGGAGGGATCGCAGCAAGATTCAAAAGAATTCCATATGCAGTCAATATCACAGGATTAGGAACTGCATTTCAGAATGAAAATATGATCAAGAAACTCGTCGTATTTTTATATAAACTATCCTGCAAAAAGGCAAAAACGATCTTCTTTGAAAATGAAGGAAATAAGCAGGTGTTTATAGAAAATAATATTATCAAAGAATCCAGATCATGTACTCTCCCAGGAGCAGGGATCGACCTTGATGAATACAAGATGACACCATACCCAGAAGAGTCAAGAAACATCAGGTTCTTGTTTATTGGACGAGTGATGAAAGAAAAAGGAGTCGAAGAACTGTTCAAAGCAGCAAAGAATATTAAGAAGATCTACCCAGAAGTATCGTTTGATATCGTAGGACCAATGGAAGATGATTACAAGGAACGAATTCAGTCATTGGTCAGAAATGGGATCATTTATTATTATGGCTATCAGGAAGATGTCAAACCATTCATTAAGAAATGTGACTGCTTTGTATTACCATCGTATCATGAAGGCATGGCAAATACACTGCTAGAATGTGGAGCGATGGGAAGACCACTGATCACTAGCAGGATTCATGGGTGTATGGAAGCTGTAAGAGATGGCGAGAATGGGTATCTGGTGGATGTGAAGGATGTTAAGGGATTGGAAGAGAAGATGATGGAATTTATTGAACTTTCCTATGAAGAGAAGAAACAGATGGGAGAGAAGTCACGGGAAGTGATGGAGAAGAGGTTTGATAAGGAGAAGGTTGTTGAGATGACTTTGGAAGGATTATTTAGATAGTAACTAATAAGTTATAAAAATAGTTAGGGAGTTGAATTAATAAAATGGGAGAACCAATCAGAGTATTACAAGTTGTCACTCACATGAACCGTGGTGGACTTGAAACAATGCTTATGAATTATTATCGAAATATAGATAGGAATAAAGTTCAGTTTGATTTTCTGACACACAGACCAGAAAATGAAAAGAAAGATTATGACGATGAAATCAGAGGTTTAGGCGGTAAAATCTACCATATGCCAGTATTGAATCCTTTTAGTCCAAGTTATATGAAAAGTCTGGACCGATTCTTTAAGGAACATAAAGAATATAAGATTGTACATTCTCATTTAGATTGTCTGAGTGCATATCCATTAAAAGCAGCGAAGAAAAATGGGGTGCCAGTAAGAATTGCCCATAGTCATAATACAAGTCAAGAAAAGAATTTGAAATATCTGATCAAAGATTATTCAAAGAAACAGATTCCAAAATATGCGACACATTTATTCGCATGTGGAAAAGAAGCTGGTAAATGGATGTTTGGAAAACATAAATTTCAGATTATGAATAATGCGATTGATGCAAAGAAGTTTATTTATAATGAAGAAGTGAGAAAGCAAAAAAGAGTTGAACTTGGAGTGGAAGATAAATTTGTGATTGGGCATGTTGGGAGATTTAATCTTCAGAAGAATCATGAGTTTTTAGTCAAACGTTTTGCTGATTTTGCGAAGACAAATGAGGATGCCATTTTAGTTCTGATTGGAAATGGAGAATTGCAGGAAAAGATTAAGGAGATGGCAAAGGAATATGGAATTGAAACAAAAGTTAAATTTCTTGGTTTGAGAGAGGATATTCCGCAATTATTACAAGCAATGGATCTGTTTTTGTTTCCATCGTTGTTTGAAGGACTTCCAGTGACATTAGTGGAAGCGCAGGCAGCAGGACTTCCATGTGTGATATCAGATATGATCACGGATGAGATTATGATCACAGATCAGATCAGCAAAGTATCTCTTAGTGGGAATACAAGTCTTTGGAATCAGGAAATCGCTAAATACAGATATTCAAAAAGAAAAAATACAATAGAAGATATCATAGAACATGGATTTGACATAGAAAAGAATGCAAGATGGTTAGAGGAGTTTTATACGAATGGAAAATGAAATCATATTAACAGTATTTACCCCTGCATACAACAGAGCACATACTTTACATAGATGTTATGAAAGTCTATGCAGACAAAAATGTAAGCAGTTTAAATGGCTGATCATAGATGATGGATCAAGTGATAATACAAAAGAATTGGTAGAAAGCTGGATAAAGGAAGACAGTGGTTTTGAGATTATCTATCATTACAAAGAAAATGGCGGAATGCATACTGCACATAATGCTGCATATCAATTGATTGATACAGAATTAAATGTGTGTATTGATTCCGATGATTATCTTGCTGATGATGCAGCAGAGAAGATTATTACATTCTGGAAAAAATATGGAAGTAATAAATATGCAGGAATCATAGGATTAGATGCAGATTTCAATGGGAAGATCATTGGAAAAAGATTTCCCAAAGATTTAAAAAGTACAACATTATCTGGTTATTATCAAGCAGGTGGATCTGGAGATAAAAAATTAATATATCGAACGGATGTCATTACAAAATATCCAGAATATCCAGTGTTTGAAGGAGAGAAATATGTAGGACTCAATTATAAATATCTTCTTTGTGATCAGGAATACGAACTGCTTGTTATGGATGAAATATTATGCAATGTGGAATACCAAGCAGATGGATCAAGTGCTAATATGTTCCGACAGTATTTAAACAATCCAAAGGGATTTGCGTTTTTACGAACTGTTTATATGAAATATGATAAGACATTCAAAAGAAAGTTTATGAATTGTATTCATTATGTATCAAGTAGTATAATTAGTAAAAATAAAAAATTTTTAAAAGAAAGTCCAGAAAAAGGATTAACAATCTTAGCAATTCCATTTGGAATCGCATTAACATTTTATATAAAGCAACAGGTTAAAAAGATGAATTAATAGTAAAAGAGGTTATAGGATATGACAGTCTGGTGGATAACATTATTTAGTACATATTTCTTGTGTCTGTTTGCAAGAATGAGTGGAAAATATAAATATGTAAAAGGTGAGAGAGTATTTCGCGCAAACGCTTTATTTGCGGGGATGGCTTGTGCTGTTTTGATATTTGTGTCTGGGTTTCGAGCGAATGTAGGAGATACAGCGACATACAGAAATTTATTTAAAAAAGTACCAGCTAATTTTATATCATTTGTAAAACATCCAACAATTAAAGACGATAGTGGTTTTTATGCAATTGTGGCTTTTATTAAACAATTTATATCTAATGATTCACAAATGGTTTTATTATGTTTAGCAATTATAATCGTAGGCTTGATTTTTTTAACATATTATAAAAATACAGATATGATTGAGATGGCAGTATTCTTGTTTATTACGTCGGGATGTTATCTTGTTACAATGAATGGGTTGAGACAATATTTAGCATCAGCAATTTTATTTTTTTGTTTTCCTATGATACATAAAAGACAATGGCAATTTTATCTTCCAATTGTTCTATTATGTTCTAGAATTCATCAATCAGCTTTAATATTTTTAATTTTATATTTTATTGTAGATAATCCAGCATGGGGAAATACAACGAAATGGATAGTATTTATCGGTGTATTTTTGTTTGTAACATATCCAATAACAGGTCCGATGTTAGCTAATATATTAGGCGAAACACAGTATGGAAATTATAAGGAAGCTTTGATATCGAATGGAGCAGGTGCCAATATGTTACGTGTTTTAGTTATGTCTGTACCTGTAGTATTGTCATATTTAGGAAAGGATTATCTTAGAGGAAAAGAAAAATATTATAATATTATTGTTAATTTTTCAGTTATAAATTTAATAGCTATTTTATTGGCTACAAAGTTTTGGATTTATGCAAGATTTAATATGTATTTTTCTGTTTATATGGTTTTATTATTGATATGGTGTATTAGATATTTATTTGATGAAAAAAATGAAAAATTAGTTTATCTTATGTGCATGGGATGTTATACAATATATTACTTTTATGAAATGCATATGAGTTTAGGTTATGGAGCAGAATATCATCATTTTATACAATCAATAGGAATAGGGTTATAATTATGAAAAAAATATTATTTTTAATTCCAACATTAGCTCATGGAGGAGCAGAAAAGGTATTAGTAAACTTGGCAAATAATTTAGACAAAAAAAAGTATGATGTAACAGTTCATGTTATGTTTGATGGTGGTGCAAATAAAGAATTTTTAAAATCGCATATTCATTATAAATACATGTTTAAGAAGATTTTTAGAGGGTCCGCAATTTTATTTAGCATGATAAAGCCTGAATTTTTATACAAGCATTTAGTTATGGAACAATATGATATTGTAGTGTCTTATTTGGAAGGTGCAACTGCAAGAATTGCTTGTGGATGTAAATCAAAGAAAGTATCTTGGATACATATAGAAATGTTAGATGAAAAAGCGTTTACGTTAGGATTTAAATCGAAACAAGAAGCATTGAAATATTATAATTCGTTTGACCGAAATGTTTGTGTGTCTAATACTGTGAAGGAAAAATTTTGTGCTTTTGGAGTAAATCAAGATAAAACAATTGTATTGTATAATACAAATGAAGATCAGAAAATTAAGGAAAAATCAGAAGAATCAGTAGATGATGTAGTGTTTAATAAAAATGTAATTAATATGGTATCAGTAGGAAAATTAGTTCCGTCTAAAGGATACGATCGATTATTGAGAATCCATAATAAATTAATAAAAGAAGGGTTTGCAATACATACCTATATTTTGGGAATTGGAGAATATGAAGAGGAATTTAGAAAGTTTATAAAAGAAAATGACTTAGAAGATTCTTTTACTTTGCTTGGGTATAAGAAAAATCCTTATAAATATGTGAAAAATTGTGATCTATATGTATGTTCTTCAAGAAGAGAAGGCTTTAGTACAGCAGTAACAGAGTCCTTGATTGTAGGCACGCCAGTTATCAGTACAGAATGCTCAGGGGCAGTAGAATTATTGGGAGAGCATGATGAATATGGTGTAGTTGTTGGAAATAATGAGGAGGCATTATATGAAGGGATAAAAGATTTATTATCCAATAAAGAAAAGATTCAGTATTATCATGAAAAAGCGATGGAAAGAGCGCTATTCTTTAAGAAAGAAACCAGAGTCAGGGAAGTTGAAGAAATGTTTGAAGAATTATAAATATTCTTATGAATAAAGGGGGGAATTCTAAATGGGTTTCATAAAAGAAATTTTATACCGATTAAGAGGGGAATATACAACAGAAAAATTAATATCTATGGGAACTAAGATAGGAAAAAATTTTAAAAGACTACATGGGGTGATTTTAGATCCATCGCATTGTTGGTTGATTGAAATTGGGGATAATGTAACTATGGCACCACGAGTTCATATTTTATGTCATGATGCCAGTACAAAGGTACATTTGGGATATACAAAGATTGGGAAAGTAAAGATTGGAAATAATGTATTCGTCGGAGCAGAAAGTGTGATCATGCCCAATGTAACATTAGGGGATAACGTAATTGTCGGAGCAAACAGCACGGTGACAAAATCATTCCCGGATAATGTTGTGATCGCAGGAAGTCCGGCAAAGATTATTGCTAAAACAGACGAATACCTGAAGAAACAGAAAGAACAAATGGAAATTGCACCATGTTATGATGAAGATTATACCTTAAGAGGTAATCTCACAGAAGAAAAGAAGCAACAGATGCAGCAGGAATTGGAAGATAAGATAGGATACGTGGATTAGAAAATATGGACGAGAAATTAGTAAGTGTGATCATACCGGCATATAACATTGAAGATTATATTGGGCGATGTCTTGATTCTGTGATTTCACAAACATATAAGAATTTAGAAATTATTGTGGTAGATGACGGATCAGGTGATCGTACTGCAAAAATTTTGGATGATTATAAAGAAAAAGATTGCAGAATTAAAGTGATACATAAAAAAAATAGTGGTGTGTCATCAGCACGAAATAAGGGACTTGATATAGCATCAGGAGATTATATTGGCTTTGTGGATGGAGACGACTTGGTCGATGTTAATTTATATGAAACATTGGTGAAATTAATTGAAGAAGGTGCAGATATTGCACACTGTGGATATCAGATGGTGTTTCCAAATCGCGTGGATTATTATTACAATACTGGAAAGAAAAAAATACAGACTACAAAAGAAGGATTGAAGGATTTACTTTCAGGTGAAATGATAGAACCAGCATTATATAATAAATTATATAGAAAAGAATTATTTAATAATATTCGACTAAATGAAAATCTAAAAATAAATGAAGATTTAGAGATTAATTACAAATTGTTTAAGAAGAGCAAAAAATCAATTTATTATGATTTACCATTATATTCGTATATGATTCGAAAAAATTCAGCTACCAGCTCCAATACTATAATACGTAAGAATGAAGATTCTTTTAATGTCTTACGAGAAATTAAAAATGATTCTAAGAATGATAAGGAAGTTTATGCTATTGCCTATAGAAGATATATATATTTACTGATGGCGATTTGTAGAATGGAAATAAATCAAAAAGAGTATCAGTATTTGAAGAGAAATGTTTTAAAGCAGGAATTGAAAACGCAGGAATTTAAGGAATACATCTCATTGAAATTAAGAGTTATGAGTGGATTGGCTTGTTATTTCCCTGGGATTTTAAGATGTATATATAAGCTTTATGATTTAAAAACAGGAACGTCTAGAAAATATACAGTAGATGAGGAATGAGTTATGGAAGAATTAATCAGTGTAATTGTGCCAATTTATAAAGTGGAATCTTATTTAAATCGATGCGTTCAAAGCATTGTAGACCAAACATATAAAAATCTTGAAATTATATTGGTAGATGATGGATCTCCAGATCATTGCCCACAAATTTGTGAACAGTGGAAAGAAAGGGATAAGCGTATTAAAGTAATACATAAAGAAAATGGGGGGTTATCAGATGCAAGAAATGCAGGATTAACAATAAGAACAGGTCAATATATTTGCTTTGTAGACAGTGATGACTGGATACATCGAGAGTATATAGTTGATTTGTATAATAGTTTAAAAGAAAATAATGCTAGTATTTCAGCTTGCGATATTTGCATAACGGATAAAAAAATAAATGATAATTTTACTTGTGATTATGTGATTGAACAATATAATACTGAGCAGGCGTTAAAAACATTGATACAAGGTGTTAAATTTAGAGCTGTTGTATGGAATAAATTGTATAGCGCAGATGTTATTAAAGATGAATTTTTTGAAGTTGGTAAATTTCATGAGGATGAATTTTTTACTTATAGAGTTATAGCGAAGGCAAAAAAATTAGTATATATAGAAAAAAAATTATATTATTATTTTCAAAGAAATGGCAGTATTATGGCGTCAATTTCAAGCAAACATCTAGATATATTAGATGCATATTTAAATAGAATAGAATTTTTAAATAAAAGGTTTAAGAATTTGTATTACATTGATAAACTGAATTATTGTATAACATGCATATATTTATATGATAGTATGATGCAAAGTAATTTAAAAGATAAAAAAAAGAATTTAAAAAAAATAAAAAACTATAGAAAAAAATTAAATTTTAAACCAAACGAGTTAAAAAAGTATTCAGTGAAAGAAAAAATTTATATTATTTTAAGTAGATGGTCATTGGATTTATTATGTAGAATTACAGCATCAAAAAGGAGAAAGTAAAATTGATAAAAAGAAGTTTGAGGGAAAGAATACAGGGAAGAATAAAAATGACTTTAAATGGGATTAAATCAGATTGTCATTTCTCTTTTTATTATGCAGTATTAAGATTATTAGATGAATTTGGAGGAAGATTAGGATTAAAAAGTATTTCTAACAGTGCACACAAACATAAAGATAAATGGATTATAGATTATTTATGTGAAAAATATTGTAAAACAATAATTAAATATAAAACTGACGTTGTGGGAAATAAAATTGAAAATTCTCCAATATGGGTATGTTGGTGGACCGGAGAAGAAACTGCTCCAGAATTAGTTCAGAAATGTATTCAAAGTATAAAAAAATGTTCAGGTCGACATCAGGTAATATTTATTGACAAGAATAATTATTTTAAATATGTAAATATTCCTGATTATATGTTAGAGAAAGTAAGACAAAAAAAGATGGGACTGGCACATTTAGCTGATTATATTAGAGTTTCACTGATAGCAAAATATGGAGGATTATGGTTAGATTCGACGATATTTTGTAGTAAAAAAATTCCAGATAATTATTTTTCACAACCATTTTTTACATGCAAAAGTGAAGAAGATCCAGATAGTAAATTTATTTCTAAAATGCGTTGGACAACATTTATATTAGGTGGGTATAGTGGAAATATAGTTTTTTTATATTTAAAAGAGATGTTGGAAGAGTATTGGAAAAATGAAGATGTTGCGATAGATTATTTATTATTTGATTATATAATAGAAATAGGCTATGAAAAAAGTAAGTATATAAAAAAGATGATAGATAATGTTCCAATTAATAATATTCATAGAGATGAATTACAGGCTGCAATGAATGCCGCTGAAAAAGAGAGAAAATTTCATGAAATTATAAATAGTAATACAGTATTATATAAATTATCATGGAGAGAGACATATAGTTTAAAAACAGCTGATGGAGAAGAAAGTATTTATTCTTATTTTCTGAAAAAGTAATTAATAAAAATGGGAGAGCGGTATAAAATGGTTTCTGTAATAGTACCAGTGTATCAAGCGGAGAAATATTTAAAATATTGTGTGGAAAGTTTAGAAAAGCAAACTTATCAAAATATAGAAATAATTTTAATTGATGACGGATCTACAGATAAGAGTGGAAATTTATGTGATCAATATGCCAAAAATAATAGTAAGATACAGGCAATACATAAAAAAAATAGTGGTGTTTCAGCAGCTAGGAATAGTGGTATTCAGGCATCAAAAGGGAAATATATTTTATTTGTGGATAGTGATGATTATGTAGAATCAGATTATATATTTAATATGGTGGCTGCAAAGGAAAAGTATTTAATATATGATAATATTTGGTGCAATATTCAAACAGTAAGTGGATATAAATATGAGAATTGCAAGCCTAATTATTTATATGAGAAAGACTATTCAGTGTACAAAAAAAATAATATTATGACGCTGCATCAAATGTGGGTGGATGCTAGCCCGTGTAACAAATTATATAATGTACAAATAATAAAAGAAAATAATATATTATTTGATGAAAATCTTTCACTTGGTGAGGATTGGATGTTTAATTTAAAATATTTAGATTGTGTACAAGATGATAATATATTTATTATTAATAAGCCTTTATATAATTATGTTAGGAATGGTAAGGAAAGCTTAGACCAGGGTTATCGAAAAGATATGCTAGACATTTATTTAAAATTAAATAAAGAGTGTAAATATTATTTAGATAAATGGAAAGTAGATGAAAAACAATATAATATATTCTATAATAGTTATTATTATAGTTATGAAAAGGTTTTAAAGAATACAATGAAAAATTCTAATATAAGCTTAAATAAAAAATGTAAGATTAATAATAAAATTCTTGCAAGTAAAGAATTTAAAAACACATTAGAAAAGCGAGATTGTTATATTCATCCATTATATTTAAGAGCATATAAAAAACGAAAATATCAATTAATAATATTTTTAAATATCATTTATAATTTAAATAAAGGGGAAAAAATAATATGAATTATTTTTTTAAATCGATAAAAGCACATACACGTAATTGGAAAGAGAATAATTTTGAAAAAACAAAAGCAGGTAAAAATTTAAATAAATATAAAGATATACATAAAGGAGAAAGTTGCTTTTTAATTGGAAACGGTCCAAGCTTAAATGCAGATGATTTGACTAAAATAGAAGAATCAGGGTATAAAACATTTGCATTTAATAGAATTTATTATATTTTTGATGAAACATCGTGGAGACCAACATATTATATTTCTCAGGATGAAAAAATGTTGGAAGGATGTAAAGAAGATGTTAGTAAATTAGAACTTGCTCATAAGTTTATTCCAGCAAACTTGAGATGGTATTATAATATTAATATTCAAGACGCAGAAGAATTTTATTTGGAAGGTGTTAAAGATAGAAAATTTTGGTTTAGTGATAACATAGATCATTCTGTATGTTGGGCTAGTACTGTAATGTATACCGCTGCACAATTTGCTGTATATATGGGATTTTCAACAATTTATTTAATTGGGGTAGATCATCATTTTCATATTAGTAAAGATAAAAATGGAAATATAGTAGTAGATAACAGTGTAAAAGATTATTTCTCTGAAAAATATAATCATGATAAAGATAATTTAGTAATTCCGAGTACAGACATTAGCACAGAAACGTATTATGCGATGAAAAAATATTGTGATGAAAGAAATATTAATGTGTATAATACTACACGAGGTGGAAAATTAGAGGTTTTTCCAAGAATGGATGTAGATTCATTATTGAAAAAAGAATAATAGGTGTATAAAGGGATATAAAAATGAAAGAAGAAAAAAGTCAATTAAAAAAAGGTGTTATACTAAATTATATTAATATAGGATTAGGAAATTTGATACCTATCTTTTATACACCAGTAATGTTGCAATTATTAGGACAAAGTGAATATGGATTATATAAACTTTCTAGTAGTGTAACTAGTTATCTTTCGTTGGTTTCATTAGGAATAGGTTCAGCTGTAACGAGATATTTAATAAAGTATAAGGTTGAAGGCAGTAAAAAAGATGAAGAAAAAATATTAGGATTATTTATGATAATCTTTCAAATTATTGCAATAGCAACACTTTTGATAGGTACATTTTTGATTTTTAATTTACACATATGGTATGATAAATCATTAACTAGCAGTCAGTTAATGAGGATGAAAATATTAGTTGCACTTATGGTGTGTAATATGGCAATTAGTTTTTCTGTTTCTCCATATATTTCGGTTGTAAATGCACATGAAAAGTTTGTTTTTTTGCAATGCATGAATATTTTATCTACATGTATTGCACCAATTGCTAATTTAGTGATGTTATATATGGGATATAAGTCAATAGGTATGGCAATATCAACATTAGTTATTAATGTAATTGTGCAACTTTTATATTTAATATATGTTAGGAAAAAACTTAGAATTCATGCAAGATATAGAAAATTGCCATTGGAGTTACTGAAAGAAATTTTGGTATTTTCGTTTTGGATATTCTTAGCAAATGTAGTTAGCCAATTATATAGTGCAACAGATACAGTGATGATTGGTGCAATTCCAGCATTAGCAACTGTTGGAACAGCAATATATAATGTTGGAAATACATTAAACAGTATTGTTTTTACTATGACAACAGGTATTTCTAATGTATTATCTCCCAAAACGAATAGAATGGTTTTTGCAGGTTCTAATAAAAACGAATTATTGAAATTTGCAATTAGTATTGGTCGCATACAAGCATATATAATTTCTTTAATTGTTACTGGATTTATTGCATTTGGACAACCATTTATATATTTTTATGCAGGGTCTAAATATAGCGATGCATATTGGGTGGCAATTTTTATGATGGTTCCAAATTTAATACCATTAGTACAAAGTGTATGTTTAAATATAATAGTTGCAGAAAATAGACATAGATTTAGATCAATTGTCTATTTAGGAATTGCAATTTTGAATGTTATAGGGACTTGGATTTTGATGCAATCTATGGGAATTATAGGAGCGGCATTAATGACAGGAATTGCACTGATTATTGGACAAGGATTTGTGATGAATTGGTATTATTGGAAAAAAATAAAACTTGATATTCCAAAATTTTGGAAGGAAGTTGGGAGTGTTTTTTGTATTCCAATTATAATGTGTATAATAGTGAAAGTAATTGCAAGATATGTTAATTTTTATAATTTATTTATATTATTGATTGGAATTATAGTATATACAATAATTTTTGTAATAATAAATTGGTTATTTATAATGAATACATATGAGAAGAATCTTATTAGAGAACCATTTAGTAAATTCAATAAAAACTAATAGATTTATGGAGGAAAGAATAATGAAGATTATAGGAATGATACCAGCAAGAGCAGAGTCAACAAGATTTAATAACAAACCATTAGCATTGATTTGTGGAAAACCAATGGTTTATTGGGTATGGAAGCACAGTAAAGAAGTAGAGTGCTTTGATGAAGTTTATGTTGCAACAGACAGTGAAGAAATTAAAGAAACTGCAGAAACTTTTGGAGCAAAAGTTATTATGACATCATCTGATTGTGAAACAGCTACAGAAAGATTATATGAAGTATCAAAGAAAATAGAAGCAGATCTTTATGTAATGATTAATGGAGACGAACCATTAGTAACAGCTGAAGATATAGTGAAATGTATTCCAGAAGAAATTCCAGAGGATGGTTTTTATGTTTCAAATCTGATGACAGATTTTTCAAATCCTGTAGAGGTTGTTGATCCAACAAATTTAAAAATAGTTGCCAATAAAGATGGAATTTGTTTATTTATTTCCAGGGCACCAATACCTTTCCCAAAAGGAGAAATGAATTATCAGTATCAGAAGTTTGTTGGAGTAGGAGCATTTACACATGGAGCATTGGAATATTATCACAATACACCAAGAGGACCTATTGAAAAAATAGAAGAAAATGATTCTTTTAGATTTATTGAAAATCGAAAAGATTGTTATTATATTAATGCACATTGTAAAACTTTATCAGTAGATACACCGAAAGATAGAGTTCAAGTAGAACGTTATATGAAGGAAAATGGATTAGATAAATAAAAAGGAGGAGAAGGATATGTTTAGTTTGATAGCAGGACCATGTTCAATTGAATCGGAAGAATTAGTTTTAGAAGTCGCTGGAAAGATGAAAGAAATCACAGATCAACTAGGAATATCATATACATTTAAAGCATCTTTTGATAAAGCCAACAGAACATCAATAGATGCATTTCGTGGACCAGGACTAGAAAAAGGATTGCAAATATTAAAGAAAGTAAAAGATACATATCAATTACCGATTTGTACAGATATTCATGAAGCTTGGCAGGCTGAACCAGTAGCTGAGGTGGCAGATATTATTCAGATTCCAGCATTTTTGTGTAGACAGACAGATCTGTTAGTGGCAGCTGCTAAAACTGGAAAATGCATTAATATTAAAAAAGCTCAGTTTTTAGCACCATGGGATATGAAAAATTGTGTCGAAAAAGTAAAACAGTCAGGAAATGACAATGTAATGTTATGTGAAAGAGGAACAAGTTTTGGATATAATACACTTGTTGTTGATATGACTGGGTTAAGAGTAATGAAGGAATTTGGAGTTCCTGTTATTTTTGATGCAACTCATAGTGTACAGAAACCAGGAGGAAATGGGACAAGTACAGGCGGTAATAGAGAATATGTTGAATATCTTGCTAAAGCGGCCATTGCCGTTGGTGTTGATGGATTATTTATGGAGACACATCCAAATCCTGATAATGCCAAATCTGATGGACCGAACATGGTTCCGTTAGATGAAATGAAGGAATTATTAGAGAAGCTTCAGAAAATATATATGGCAGTACAATAAGTATAGAAATGTAGGAGATTATTATGAAGACAGAATTTAATGTGTTAGAGGAAGCCAGAAAAGTTTTTGATAAAGAAATAGAAGCCCTGATTAAAACAAGAGATGCATTAGGAGAAGATTTTGAAAAAATTGCAGATCTCATTTTCCAATGTGAAGGTAAAATTGTTGTTACTGGTATGGGAAAATCAGGTCATATAGGAACTAAAATAGCAGCAACATTAGCGAGTCTGGGATCCCCTGCATTTTTTATGCATCCGGGAGAAGCATTACATGGTGATTTGGGTATGGTAGAAGAAAAGGATGTTATCCTTTTGATTAGTTATAGTGGAGAAAGTGAAGAGGTAACTAGACAGTTGCCAACATTGAGAGAAATAGGATGTGTGACTGTAGCAATTACCGGAAACGATAGATCAACACTTGCAAAAGAATGCAAATATAAATTTATCTTTCCTGAATTTGAGGAAGCTTGTTATATGCATTTAGCACCAACATCTAGTACAACAGCATTATTGGTTTTAGGTGATGCACTGGCATTGACAGTATCTATGGCTAAAAATTATACAAAAGAAGACTTTGGGTTACATCATCCTGCGGGTGCATTAGGAAAGAAATTACTTGTAAAAGTTGAAAATTTGATGCATAAGGAAAATGAGAATGCAGTTGTATTAGAAGGGAGCTCTTTAAGAAATGCTATTTTGGAAATGAGTGGAAAAGGACTGAGTCTTGTTACAATTGTAAGTCAAGATAAAAAGTTAAAAGGTATTATAACAGATGGCGATTTGAGACGTATGCTAGATAAGGGAATAGATGTATATAATGCTAAGGTAGATGATGTTATGACTGAAAATCCAAAATGGATTGATTATAGAGAAATGGCAGTTAATGCATTACAGGTTATGAACGATTTGAAAATCACAGGTATGCCTGTAGTTGATGAAAATGAAAAAGTTATTGGTGCTATTTTAATGCAAGATATATTTAAGGCGGGAATTGTTCGATGAAAATTAAGATGTTAGTAATGGATGTTGATGGAACTTTAACTGATGGAAAGATTTACATAGGAAATCAAGGAGAGGTCATGAAAGCATTCAATGTTAAAGACGGATATGGGATAGCTCATTTAAAAGATGCAGAAATTTTACCTGTTATTATTACAGGAAGAAAATCAAGTATAGTTGAACAAAGAGCGAAAGAATTAAATATAGTAGAATTATATCAAAGTGTTGAAAATAAATTAGAGTGTTTAAAGCAGATAGCTACCCAATATCAGGTTTTACCGGAAGAAATTGCTTATATTGGAGATGATCTGAATGACCTAGAGTGTATGCGATATTGTGGAATAGCGGCATGCCCTAAAGATGCAATTTGTGAAGTTAAGAATTATGTAGATTATATATGTAAATTTCAAGGTGGACAAGGTGCTGTTAGAGAATTTATCAAGTTTTTGATAGATGGAGGGGAAAATGAAAGAGATTAGAAATAAGATTATTTCAAGTTTACCTAACAATATATTATATAAAATAGAGATGGTGATTGGAAAAAATAAAAGAATGTTTTTGCAAAGTTTACGATTAAATAAATATTTAGAAAAAAAAGATTTTTTGCAATTAGATGTTTCTAATTTTCCAAGTTGCTATGTGACCAAGGGAGAGTTTGACTTCCCATTATTTCAAATGTTTTTTCTAGATAATATGTTATCTTTATGTATTTATTGTATAGCAAACGGGTATTTGCCGATTATTGAATATCGTAATAGTGAAGGTATTAATTTGTGGGAACAATTTTTAGAACAACCATTTAAGGATATACACCTAAAAAGAAAAGAAAAAATATTTCATGTGTGCGATATGAGTAAAGTTGATATTAAACTTATGAGTGAATTTCCAACTAAGAAAGAAATAAAAAGGTATAATGAGATACTAAAAAAATTAGTAAAGTTGAATAAAAAAACAGATGAATACTTACAAAAAGAAGAAAAAAATATTTTTAAACCAAATCAACGAGTGATAGGAGTACTTTGTAGGGGGACAGATTATACAGCTAATAAGCCAAAGGGACATCCAGTTCAGCCAAAAGTTGAAGAAGTTATAGAATTGGCAAAGATAAAAATGAAAGAATATGATTGTCCATATATATATTTAGCAACAGAAGAAAAAAGAATAGAAGAGAAATTTGAAGAAGAATTTCCAGGAAAGATATTAACAAATAAAAGAAATTATTATGATGAGTTTTATAATATAAGAAAAACAAAGGGAAATCAGGCAAGAATATCATTAGTCAATTTCGAAAGAGAAAATGATTCCTATTATAAAAGTTTAGAATATATATCATCAATTAATTTATTATCAAAATGTAATCTTTTAATTGGTGGATCAACAGGAGGAACTCGAATGGCATTGGTATTAAATAATGATAGATACGAATATGTAAATTTATTTAATAAAGGACTTTATTGAAAGAAAAGAAGAATTCAAGAATGGAAAATCTTTAAAAATTAAAAAATCTAATTTTTAGAGTGCTGACTATTATAGCAGTAATTAGTATTCATACAGCTACAGGGAGTAAAACAAGTAATTATTAGAGTATATAGTAATTATGTGGTAGCATTGTTTTTATTTCTTTCTGGTTATTCAACAAAAATTAGTATTAATGAAAAATATATAAGTATAAATGAAGAATAAAATATGGAGAGATTTAACTCCATATTTTATTTGGAATATATTTAATACAGGAGACAATAAATATAAGAAGTAAAAATATAGTTTGGAAGAATATATCATCCTGAATTATTCATGAGCAACTAAAGTTGCTCATGGCCTATAATTGCTTTTGTATCTATTTCAAATACGTTCTGTTTTACCTAAATACAGTCTAAAAAAAGGCAGACTTATCCTATCAATTTATAAGGAACATTTTGAAACTGTCAAGGTACAAAGATTTTGTTATTCCAGTTACTTTAATCCACAAATGTGTTCTAAAATTTCATAGAATTCATTTTTATATGGACAATGACTGCACAGCTTAAATGTCAGATATCTTGCAGAACGAATAAGTTTTGCTGCTATTTTTAATAGTTTTAAACGAATTGTATCAACCTGTAGTTTTTGAATGCTTCTTGGAAGTACCAGTCGTCGAAACCAATTAAATAAGTTATATGCCAGCATACTGATCTGCAGTTTATTCGCATTGACCGTCATGCTGTGACTGCTCATGGCATCCATGTGAAATCCGTGTTTTGATTCGCGGATAAATGTTTCCATTAGGCCTCGTTTACAGTAAAAACAGATTAGATCCTCTGGACGGTCATCCATGTTTGTCACGATAAAAGTATACAAAAAGTTCATCTGACCTTCTGGCTTTTCTATCTTGCAGACGATCCTTCTTGGATAAAGCCAGCTGTCGGCTTTATAGAAGAACTCGCCATAACTGACGGCATGATCGATCTGGTTATCTTTTGTTTTTGTAAACAGTTCATCTTCTATAAAAGATGCAGCACTATGTAACCGTCTGTTTTCTTTCATACGGATCGCATAAGATACCCCCATTGGATTCCAGAGCTTCGTAGATCATAATGTCAGCGAACCCACTGTCACCTCGGAGGTACAGAGGAATATCTGTTAAATTCGTCCAAAAGAGGTTTCAGAAAATCAACTGTATTTTTCGAAGTATAACTGCTTCCCAACCGAAGGCAGGCACTTAGTAGATCACCTGTCAGTCCATCATAGGCAACCAGAGGATGATATCCATAATCTCTGTAATGTGAGTTAAAAGAGTTTCCTTCCTGTGTTCCAAAAGTTGTGAACAGGGTAGAATCGATATCGATCAAAAGATGATCCGGTCTTTTCCATGAATAGATCCGCCCTCTTAACTTCTGATGAATGAGCTCAAACTGATACAGGCAGATCTCATCACAGCGGTTGATAAAACGAGACATGGTCGGCTGTGATGCAAGAGAACTTTTATCAAGGATCGTTGTAAAGACTGGATCGGATGTCAGTTCATCTGCATCATCATCCTGAAAATATCCAGCGATCAGCTGGTAGATCTTCTGGATCGCATTTTTGCTGTCTGTATGTTTTCTGATTTTATCATCATTGGTGGAGAAGTCTTGTTCTAAAAGCTGTTCCAATCCGAGTTTTTGAGCAAACTCATGGATAAGGAGCATGCCAGAATCAGAAGAAAGATCGCCACCATTAAAATTTATTTTAATTTTTCTATTGCTATTAAGTGATAATGTGTTTAAAATATTCATAAAGAGCTTCTTTGTGTGTATTTGTTAAGATTGGACACTTTAATTTTACCACAAATGGATGCTCTTTTTTTATTCACTTGATAGATGAAGAGAAAAATTTGATAAAAATATAGTAACTATGCGACTTTCAGTCGCTAACACGACGAAGTTGTGAATAATTCAGGATCATTTGTAATAAAAAATATTTTAATTTTAATGTGTAGTGTTCTAATGCTGTTCTAATTGTTTATGGAGACTGAAAAATATTTAATAATAAATTTTATAAATAGATTTCGCTTAAATATATTCAATTTAGAAAAATATGTGGGGAAAAGTTATGAGAAATGTAACAGATATTGATATATCAGTAATAATACCAATATTTAACGGAGAAAAATGGATAAATAGATGTATTATGTCAATTGAATCCCAATTGTTTAAAGGGATAGAAATTATATGTATTAATGATGGAAGTACAGATGGGAGTTATCAAGAATTAAAAAAATTAAAAGAGAAATATGATAATATAAAAATAATACAAAAACAAAATCAAGGGGTTTCTGCGGCAAGAAATGATGGTATTAAAATTGCAAAAGGTAGATGGATTGCTTTTTTAGATGTAGATGACGTATGGATGCAAGGAGTTCTATCACAAGAAGATGTGAGTAAATGGAAGAAAGAGAATTATGGAATTATTGCATGGCAAGATTGTCGAGCTAACGAACAAATTGATCGGTTTAGAATGAAAGAAAAAAGAGAAGAAAAAGTTGTTAGGGGAAAAAGTTCAACAATATGGTGTGTTGGAAATTGTATGGGAGCACTCTTTTATAGTAGGAATATTATAGAAAAATATCATGTGCATTTTTATGAAGAATTAAAGTATGGAGAAGATACGATTTTTAGACTAATGAACATATATTTGAATGATAAAATATATATATCCAATACTTGTTTATATGTTTATGTGGAGAATAAAAATTCTGCAATGCATACATTGAAGATAGATGCTGTACCATATTATTCATCAATTATTAATGGATATTTGAAAATGCAAAATGATTTAAATGCATTGAGAATAGAAGAAAAAGGAATTGTTGAATTTGGTACAGAAGCATCGTGGATTTATTGGTTAGATATGGCAATAACACAGAGTGAAAATTTAAAAAGTTTAAAACCAGTTTTGAAATTTAGGGAAGATAATTTGAATATTTATAAGGAGAAATGTAGCAACTTATCACAAGAAAGACAAAAAGAAATAAATTTATTAGAAGAACATAGAAAGATTTTTGCTTGTAAGTATTTATTTAAAGGAATAATAAAACAAATAATAATAATAGTGCTTGCTGTTCCAGGAATATATAAAATAAGAAGTTATAAGAAATATAATTTGTCAATGTCCTATGATAATGTAAAAAACGGCGATAAAAAATGGTGATAAAAATGTAAAATATAAGGTCTCAGGGACCTTAAGAATTTCTGAAAATAAACTTATAAATAAAAAGAATACTGCGTAAATATATTGATTATAATAAAACTATTTGTTGAAATATATATCAGCTATTACTTAACATTGACGTGAATGGCGGTTTGTACAACACATCAGGAGAAACAAAAGTGAAAAACAAAATATATAACGAAAAACTATCCTTCATATCGTACCTAAGAGTATTTGCAGTTCTATGCATACTAGCGTGTCATGTATGCAATGAAGCCTCAATAGGAGCAATACAATCTCTAGGTCAATTATTCAACATAGGGGTACAAATATTTTTAATCATATCAGCATTTTGCTTTGGGAGACAAGGAACAATTGATAATATAAAATTCTGGTATTTCAAACGCATAAAAAGAATTGCATTTCCATATGAGACATTTTTTATTATATTAGCTGTTATATATATTATTAAAAATGTGAAAATGCTATGGATGAGTTGGCTGTCATGCCTGTTTTTTGTACAAGGAATGCATGTAGGAGTATTAGGTGCAGATCATACATGGTTTATGACAACGTTAATGATTTGTTATATATTAACACCGTTGATAGAAAAAATCTGGAAAAGAATTCAATATAAAAAGACAAAATGGGGCATACTAGTTGGATTACTTATAGTTCCGTTTATTATGGCATATCTGCTGCCGAATTATATATTTTTCATTACATATCATGTGTGCTTTTATGCAATAGCATATTATGTAGGAAGTAATTGGGAAAGACTTGGAAAATCAACTAATAAATCAGCAGTTATATATTTTATTGTTATGTGTCTGGCATTTGCAACGAGATTTATTGGACGAGCAATGATTGATGGTACGAAATTATATAATCTTGTTATTGTAAATTATACACATTATGTGGCAGCAGCATGTATATTTATGCTATTTTCAATTATCTTTTCTAAAGCGAAAATACTAAAAAATGTACAATTGGTTGATGGTATAAGTTTTGAAATTTATCTTTGCCATTATATGTTTATTGTGGGACCAGTATCAGTAATGTATATTACGGGGAATTGGATAATTAACAGCATTATTGCGGTGTGTATTGCGTTATTATTTGCAGTAATATTACATAAATTATCGAAAGGGATGAGGAAAATCTTAAGGGTTCATAGCACTTAAGATGTGTTTTTGAAAAATAAACTTATAAATAAAGAGAATACCGCATGAATATATTGATTCTAATAAAACTGTTTGTTAAAATATATATCAGGTGTTACTTCACATTGACGTGAATGGCGGTTCGCTTCCTACGGGGAGTTCTAGTGCGTGGAAAGCATGATGCCAAGACAGAAAAATAACCGCCCTAGCCTGGAAAGTTAAGCGGTTATTTTTATAACGTATTAATAATCAGGTAAACCGTCATCGGTAGCACCTTTCTTTATTAATATACTAACATTTGGTATATTTTATGTCAACAAATAAAAAAATAAAGGAGAGGTGAATACACATTATGGATCAAGAAAAATTAAGAACCATATTGCAGATAGGTGAAACAATAGCAGTAGAATTTAAAAGATGCAGCAACCGAATAGAAAATGATGTATATCAAAGTGTATGCTCCTTTCTGAATCGTTTTGGTGGAGATATTTACATTGGAGTAGAAGACGATGGGACTGTTTGTGGAGTTCCTGAAAATGCAGCAGGAGATATGGTAAAGAATTTTATAAAGATTATCGGTAATCCCAATATGTTTACTCCAACCATATATCTATCACCGGAAATTATAAAGTATGAAGGAAAAACGATCATTCATATTCATATACCAGTCAGCGCAGAAGTACACAGTTTCAAAAAAGAAGTTTATGACAGAGTAGATGATGCAGATGTAAAAGTTACTGCAACAGCTCAACTTGCAATGATGTATATTAGAAAACAGAATAGGTTTACAGAGAAACAGATTTATCCTTATATTTCACTGGAAGATTTTAGATTAGATTTATTGCCAAGAATTAGAAAAATGGCAACAAATAATATAGAAGGTGTGCATAGTTGGGAAAGTATGAGTGATGAGGAATTATTGAGAAGTGCGGGATTATATGGAAAGGACAGAGCGACAGGAGAAAGTGGATATAATCTGGCAGCAGTTATGTTATTGGGAAAAGATGATCTGATCATGGATATTTGCCCAGCTTATGAAACGGATGCGTTGGTAAGAAGAGTTAATGTGGATCGCTACGATGATCGAGAAATCATTAGAACAAACTTAATAGAAAGTTACGATCAATTAATGGAATTTGGAAGAAAACATTTGCCTGATAAATTTTTTATAGAAGGGGTGGAACGAAAAAATCTGAGGAATATTATAACCAGGGAAATGATTGCAAATACATTGATTCATAGAGAATTTACGAGTTCATATACAGCTAAATTTGTAATAGAAAAAGATAGGATGTACACAGAAAATGCGAATCGGTCATCAGGAGATGGAATTATTACACCTGATAATATGGAACCAAATCCAAAGAATCCGATTATTGCATCATTTTTTAGAAATATAGGATGGTCAGATCGATTAGGTTCAGGAGTGAGAAATATATTTAAATATTCAAAGTATTACTCTGGAAAAGAACCAGAATTCATTGAAGGGGATGTATTTAGGCTTATTGTGCCATTAAATGAAGATTATTCATATGATAATGTAAAAAACGGCGATAAAAAAACGGCGATAAAAAACGGCGATAAAAAAACGGCGATAAAAAACGGCGATAAAAAGATTTTAAAAAAGACAATACAAAATTATAAAAAAATACTTGAATTTATGGAAGAGGGTAAAGAATATACGATTCAGGATTTTTGTAATTTGTTAAATTTAAAACCATCCAGAACGAAAGAATTATTAAAAGCTTTGACACAAGATATAGAACAAATAGGCAATAATAAAAATCGAAAATACAGATTAAAATAAAAAGGATATGGGGAGGAAACCTGCAAATGCAATCAGCATATATTCACTTATATCTGATCATGATCAACGTTATAACATTTGCATTGTATGGACTAGACAAATGGAGAGCGATGACAAGACAGTGGAGAGTCAGAGAGAAAAAATTGATCATACTTGCACTGATCGGAGGCTCCATTGGAGCAATGATCGGTATGACAGTATTTCATCATAAGACAAGAAAATGGTATTTTAGATTAGGGATACCTTTGATTTTGGGCATTCAGGTGTCGTTGATACTTTGTTTTTATGATATGATGTAAGTAAGCAAAGAAGAATTGGGAAGAAGTTTAAGAGACCCAAAAGCAAAGGAAGATTAGAGATATGAAGCAAAACAAATGGAAGCATTTTACTAAGTGTTGGGTCAAGAGTTCTGTTTGGCTTTGTGATCGGATATCTGTTTTCCATTATAAAAGGACGAAAGTATGAGAAAATAGGAATCTGGATTCTTTCTTTGATCTCACAGTGGATACATGCTTTCTTAGTGTTCACTGTTATGGGAGCCTGTTTTCCACAACTTGGCTATACTGGAATGTCAACATTTCATATGGGGATCAATGATGCACTTATTGCACTATGTTGTCTTTTCTGGGTAGAGGTGGCATATAAGATTTATCACAAGGAACGCATTCAAAAATACAAGGATGCGGTAAATCAATCTTTGGATGATCCATATCTGTCTTCTAAGATAGTCGCTATATCATCAGGGATCAGTTTTTTGATCATTTGTATAGCGATATTTTCTACTGGATATTTTGCAAATCGGTCTACATGTATGTTGAAACAGCACAGAGTTCATGTAACAAGAACAATAGAGATTGATCTGCTACATTTACAGGTACAGTTTTTGATCGCAATGCTTGCATTGGATTTTATCTTAATATTGACGATGCTTATGATCTACCAATATATGAAGTATCGGGAATATCAAGGGGAGATTGATTTCCTTACTGGGGTGATGGGAAGAAGACTGTTTTTGCAGCATTGCCAAAATATTCAAAGTGATCAGAGGATTCATGGCCATCAAGGATGGTTTTTATTCTTGGATGTGGATTGGTTTAAGCAGATCAATGATAAACTGGGACATATAGCAGGAGATGAAACCTTAAAGAAATTTGCGATGTTTTTAAAAGAACAATTTGAGCCATATGGAGCAGTCGGAAGAGTTGGTGGAGATGAGTTTGCTGTGATGATCGAAGAAGAGATGAGCCAGGAAGTGTTAGAAAAGGAACTGGAACAATTCTTTCAAAATATCTCAGGAATTCAGAAGGAAGTTACAGTAAGCTGCAGTATTGGAGTATATCGTTTTACATATCCAAAAACGATCAAGGAACTTCTGACAAAGACCGATGAGATCTTATATGAAGCAAAAGCAAATGGAAGAGGCTGTTTTGTGATTAGATAAAATCTAAGAAGGTGGTGTTGGCAATGAACAATGTGAAAATACCAGTAGGAATTTCTGATTTTCATAAGTTAAGACAAAATGAATATTATTATGTAGATAAAACGAATTTGATCAAAGAATTACTGGAATCAAGAATCGCAGAAGTTACATTGATCACGAGACCAAGACGTTTTGGAAAGACGATCGGCATGAGTATGTTGGCGTATTTCTTTGATATACGAAAAGACAGCAGGAAACTATTTGAAGATCTGAAGATCTCAAGAGATATAGAATTATGTCAAAAATGGATGAATCAGTATCCAACATTATTTATTTCCTTCAAAGATGTAGATGGATTGAATTTTCAATCAGCTATGAAGATGTTAAGAAATCAGATTTCATGGATCTGCAATGAGCATGATTATTTATCAGATAGCGATAAGGTAAATGAGAATGATAAAAAGATCTTTTTAAAGTTACAAGATATAAGTGAAGAAAATTTGTCAGAAGATTTGATAAAAATTAGTGTGGCTACCATCATAAGAATGATGAATGCGCATTACGGAAAGCCGGTTATTTTATTATTGGATGAATATGATGTACCATTAGCGAAAGCAAGCAGCAATGGCTACTATAAAGAAATGCTGGATGTGATGAAAACGATGATGAGCACATCTCTAAAAGATAATTCTCATCTTCAGTTCGCAGTAGTTACAGGTTGCTTGAAAATTGCAAAGGAAAGTATATTTACAGGAACCAATAATTTTATCTCAGATACGATCATATCAACACATTTAAATGAATATTTTGGATTTACCGATCAGGAAGTAAAAGATATCTTAAAAGATATTGGACTGCAAGAGCATTTTAAAGAAATCAAAGAATGGTATGATGGGTATAATTTTGGAAAGATCGATGTATATTGTCCATGGGATGTTATGAACTATGTAAGAGATCTACGGATCGATCCAGACATGAAGCCAGCAAGTTACTGGAAGAATACAAGTGATAATGCGATCATACGATCTTTCATAGACTACGCAGGCAGCGGAATTCAAAAAAAGATGGAAAAATTGATGGCAGGAGACACGATTGATCAGAAAATAGAAGAAAATCTTACGTATGATTATTTACATTCGTCAGAAGAGAATTTTTGGAGTATTTTGTATTTAACAGGATATCTGACAAGAGATAAGGAAGAGAAGGAAAGTGCAGATGGAAAGATCACATTGAAGATTCCTAACAAAGAGATACGAGAGATTTTTGAGACAACAGTACAGGATTGGTTTAGTGATACAGCGAAATTACAAGATCGAAAGCATTTATTTGATGCAGTATGGAATGGCGATGAGCAGACTTTGACACAGGAGATCAGCAGGTTGTTGCGAATAACGATCAGTTATCATGATTATAGAGAAGATTTTTATCATGCATTTCTTGCAGGAATATTTGCTGGGGCTGGATATAGTGTTGAATCGAATAAAGAACATGGAGAAGGTCGAAGTGATCTTGTTATTTTTAATGAATATGAAGGAAAGGTTGCAGTTTTTGAAGCGAAATATTCAAAAGAAGTAAAGAACTTAGAAGAGGATTGTGAAAAAGCTATTCAGCAGATCGATCATAGGATGTATGCAAAGGAATTTGAGGATAGTTATGATGAGGTGATCTGTTATGGGATTTCTTTTTACAAGAAACGTTGTGTTGTAAAAAGAGATGTAAAGTAGTAGTTTAGAAAATATGAGGAAAGGAAAAGGTATGAAAAAGAGAATCATCAGCAAAATATTAACATTACTGGTCGTATTCAGTATGGTATTTACGTTACTGCCAGTGAACAACAAAATAGTACATGCTGGGGATGGCAAAGTAAATATTGGAGATTACATTTACCTTGGAACTTATCAAGGTAAGAAGATAAAATGGAGATGCATCGGAGAGGATTCGAATGGAAAATTGATGCTGAGTGATCAAATTCTGTGTAAGAAGAGTTATGATGCAAAATATTCTGGGTATAAAAATTACATCAGGGCTGAAAGAGGATCCAATCGCTGGACAGAATCAGCCTTGAGACATTGGATGAATTCTGCCGGAGTGGTTGATTGGAGCAATCGATCTGTACCTTCCGCAGCAAATCTTGATGGAGAGGATGCTTATGATGAGGAGCAGGGATTTTTATCTTCTTTTACTGATTCGGAGCTTCAGTGTGTAAAGACAGTCACACAGAAAACATATTTGAATAATCTGGATGCAGACAAAGCAGATGGAGGATCTTCCAAATTTGATTTTGATGCAAATGGATATCATCGTAAGCTGTTTGAAACTTTAGCAGAGGCAACCGATAAATGGTATGAGAATACAACGGATCAGTTCTTCTTGATCGGACCAGAGCAGTTGTTGATGGGAACCAATAATATTGGTTTGGATTATATGGCTCCGGACGATTCCTACTGGCTAAGACTGCCTTGTAACACAGGACAATCTTACGAAAATGTAGCACGATCAATAGGAGCAAACAGAATCACACATGCAAGAGCAAATAATTCGAATCATGGAGTAAGAGCCGCATTTTATCTGGATGAAGATCAATTCCATGGAGAAGTGATCGAAGGAGGAATGTCTAGTTACTTTAAAACAGGTAAGGATACGAATCAGTTTAAGCATATAGGGATGAGAGCTTTCATTTCAAATCCTGTATATCTAAATAAATTGGTGAAGCAGTGTAGCGATTTTCAGAGTAAATGGAGAATGATCACGTATTTTCATGGAGAACATACAGGTGTATGTCATGGGATCGCTTTGAGTATGTGTTATGGAAATCAAGGTTATATTGATTTTGATGATATTACAAGTGGTGCACATGATTATTGGACGCTGGGAAGCCCATATGAGAATTCCAAAATGAAAGACATGATCTTATATTATCAGATGACACAGTGTCTGGACAGTGGAAGATCAACGTATGGAATCAGTAAAAATTCAGGTTGGGGAAATGGAGATCTGGAAACTTTTCTTAAGAAATTTGTAGCAGAAGCCCAGTATGCAAAAAGAGTGAAAAAACCATTTGTTTTCTCCTTCATGATACCAGAGGGCGGACATAGTGTTGTTGTTTGTGGTTATAAGAAGGACACGGATGGAAATCATGAGATTACGATCTATGATGAAAATTCTTATCACCCTGGAAGTTATGGGGGATACCTGACAATGAAAGTCTCTTCTGATTTCAAGAGCTTCCATTTTGCAGATTCAAATTCAAGATTTGATGATGCATGTGTAGAAGATCTGTGGAAGAACCTGAACTATTATGGCGTTGATAAAATATATAATGGCGGGATCCAGACCTTAAAAATGAAAAGCAGGATGGCGGCATCAGCATATCAGGAAGATGATCAGGATCAGACGACGATTCAGATATCAGCAAATAAGCGATTCCGATTACAAAATGCAGAAGGAAAGTATCTCGAATACGATGGAAACAATTACACAGGAGATATGAAAGTTTATTCCTGCGAACAAAGCGATTGGGAAAGTGAGCATCCAATCTGGAATCTTAGAGTGGCGGCAAGCAATTCATTTGAATTGACGAAAGCAGAGGAAGGTTGCCAGTTCCTTTGTGATGATAACAACAAGGAATATGCAGTAACCGCCGATGGAGCAGACAAAGTAACGATCACTTCTGGGAAGATCAAAGTGGAAGGAGATAATTATAATCTGTTAGCTGCGATGCAATCCAAGAATTCCGAGGAAGGAATTGTAGAGGTCAATGCCAAAGTGCAGGGAAACAGTACGATTTTGGATAACAACACAAACACATCCATTCAATTTGATGATAAGGGAAATAACGTTAAGGTAACAAAATATGTTGATTTTTCAGCAGATATCGTTGAGGAGAAAGAAGAAGTCAAAGGTTCTGATCTTGTAGTAGAGGAACTTGATAAGAAAGATCCTGAAATCCCAGACCAGGGAGAAGATAATAAAGGGAATGGCAATACAGGAAACGGCAATGGAAATGATATCTCTGGAAATAATGCACAAAGTAAACCAGAAGTAATAAAACCAAATATCGTAAAACCATTAAAATTAAAGAAACAGATAATAAAAACAGCAAAAATAAAAACTTACAAGGCAAAAAAATTAAAACGTAAAAAGGCAACATTTAACCTAAAAGCGCAATCTTTGGGGAAAGCAAAACTGACCTATAAAGTGACTAAATATCCAAAGAAAGCAAAAAAATGTATGACCGTAACTAAGAGTGGAAAAGTTACATTAAAGAAGAAAGCCAAGAAAGGAACATACAAGATCCGGATCACGGCAGCAAAAACATCGAAGTATCAGAAAGCGGTGAAATATGTGACGGTTAAGGTAAAATAAATCAACAAAGAATTATGCAAAGGTATTGATTGAAAATTTTAAAGTATGTTATAATTACCTAATTACTAATTGTTCGATTAGTAATTAGGTAATTAGTAATTAGTCAATTAGCAAAAAGGATGATGGTATGAGATTTGTTGGAAGAGATCCCAGATTTTGAAAACAGTTGTTTGAGATATCATAAACAATTGGCAAATCAAAATCTACAACAAATCCCCCTGCCAAACATCCTTCACCTTCATCTCATGCGCAATCCTATTCAAAACTTTCCGCTTATAAACACTCCATTCAGGAGCAATCAACAAATCTCTCGGTCCATCTCCAGTTAATCGATGAATCACGATCTCAGGACTAAGATTCTCAATACATTTCAAAATCAGATCAACATAAGACTCCAAAGTAAACACATCAAAGGGATGTTCCTCATAATGATCAGCCAGATCAGTATTCTTCAAAATATGCAGCATAGAAAATTTAACCCCATGAATCGGAAGGTGATTCAGATAACGAACTGACTCAAGCATCATATCATCCGTTTCACCAGAAAGCCCAAGAATCAGGTGAACAACAGTCAATACACCGATCTTATGAAGATTCATAACTGCTTCATCAAAACAAGACAAAGGGTACCCACGCCGGATAAAAGAAGCGGTCTCTTCATGAATCGTCTGCAGACCAAGTTCCACAAACACAGGTTTGATCTTATTTAATTGATTTAAAAGTTTCAAAACCTCGGCAGGCAAGCAATCCGGTCTGGTACCGATCGCAAGAGCAATGATTCGCGGATCATTGACTGCTTCCATATACAAAGCTTCCAGTTTTTCAATCGGACCATAAGTATTCGTAAAAGCCTGAAAATAAGCAATATACTTTCCATTCTCGATCTTTCTAGAAACCATCTCAATTCCAGCGGTGATCTGATCTGTCACAGACAAAGCAGCCGAAGAAGCAAAATCCCCGGAACCGCCCTCACTGCAAAAGATACAACCACCAGTTCCAAGTGTTCCATCTCTGTTTGGACAGGTAAAATCACCATCTAAGGATACTTTATAAATTTTCTCACCAAAATAATTCTTTAAAAAACTATCAAACGAATAATAACGTTTTCCATGCCAATTCATATGATCATAACTCCTAACTATAAGTTTGTTATCTACAAGATAGCACGAAAAATGTGGAAATTCCAGCGTTTTCAAGTCACAAAATGTTCATAACATTAACACGTACTATAAAATCTCAATCACAAAACTCAAAGTTTCATGTTCTCCAGGCTCCAAGAATCGCACCCCTCTTTTATGTTCAAACACATCATCCTCATCACTGCAGGTAGAAGTTCCACTCCAAGGTTCCAAAGCAACAAAAGGTCCATCATTTGCACTAGACCATACACCCAGATAATCAAAATCAGGGAAAGTAACTAAGATACCATGACCGCTTTCCTTATGTTTTAATGCAACCGTGCGTGATTTCAACTGATCAAAGATCAAAGCGTCCTTGTAAAATAAAGAATGTTTTACAGGGATCACAGTTTCATGATCAAGAACAGGAATACGATCGTTGTTATTGATCAAACCATCATCTGTAAGCTGTGCACAGGCAGCAGTTTCCGGTTGTTCAAATTCCACGATATAATCTTCAAAATTCTCCCCTTCATACATTGGACAGTTAAATGCAGGATGACCGCCAATACAGTAAGGCATAACAATGTCCCCATGATTGATCACCTTATGACTGACTTTTACCCCATGATCTGTTAATTCATAGATCATCTGGAGTTCAAAATCATAAGGATATTGTTCTTTTGTAGAATCATCCGCTTTCAAAGAATAAACAGCACAAGTTTCAGAAGAAGAAACCAAAGTAAATTCTAATTTTCTTGCAAGACCATGACGGCCAAAAGAACAAGTCTTAGAATTACCGATGGTTGCAGTTCCATTTCTTAAACATCCAACGATCGGAAATAAGACAGGTGCCTGTCCGCTCCAGAAGTCAGGGTTTCCCTGCCAGAGATATTCCGTACCAGAAGCATCTTTGATAGAAGTCAGTTCCCCACCAAGAGATTTTAAAGTGACAGATACATTTTCATTGCGTAAGATTGTATTGCTCATGAGATATCCTCCTAGATTTAATATAGAATCATTATACCATGAATTAACATCGAAAAACACTTGTGTTTCTTGGAAAAAACAATAGTTAAAAGCATATTTTTTATAAAGAATCAGTAGAAATTTAAGAAGTGGTGTGATAATATGACTAAGTATGCGTAGAAAGGTAAAATAATAGATAAAAATAGAAAAGAGGAAAAAGATTATGGCAAACAGCATTGAGCAGGAGATCGGCCGCAGAAGAACCTTTGCGATCATTTCCCATCCGGATGCCGGTAAGACAACGTTGACTGAGAAGTTCCTTTTATATGGAGGAGCGATCAATACAGCGGGGTCTGTGAAAGGAAAGGCAAACTCCAAACATGCAGTATCTGACTGGATGGAGATTGAAAAAGAAAGAGGTATCTCTGTTACTTCTTCTGTATTACAGTTTGAATACGAAGGAAAATGTATCAATATTCTTGATACACCAGGACATGAGGACTTCTCAGAAGATACGTATCGTACACTGATGGCAGCGGATTGTGCAGTCATGGTGATCGATGCTTCCAAGGGTGTGGAGCCACAGACGATCAAGTTATTTAAGGTTTGTGTTATGAGACATATCCCGATCTTTACATTTATCAATAAGATGGACCGTGAAGCTAAGGATACTTTCGATCTGTTAGACGATATCGAGAAAGTCTTAGGGATTGAGACATGTCCGATCAACTGGCCGATCGGATGTGGAAAAGAATTTAAGGGTGTATACGAGCGTGCATCAAGAAATATCTTACGATTCGAGGCAGTCTCCACAGGTGGTGCAAAAGAAGCAAAAGAAACGATCATTTCAGCAGATGATGATAATGCAGCAGATCTGATCGGAGAAGATTTCTATGAGAATCTGATGGAAGAAATTGAATTGTTAGATGGTGCGGCAGCAGATCTTGATATGGAGAAAGTACATCAGGGAAAACTATCTCCAGTATTCTTTGGATCAGCACTTACAAACTTTGGTGTAGAACCATTCTTAGAGCATTTCCTGAAGATGACAAACAGACCACTTGCAAGAACATCCAAGGGAGAAGAAGTAGATCCTGTGGAAAATGGTTTTTCAGCGTTTGTCTTTAAGATTCAGGCAAATATGAACAAAAACCACCGTGACAGAATTGCATTTATGAGAATCTGTTCCGGTAAATTCGAAGCGAACATGGAAGTAAAACATGTACAGAGTAAGAAAAAGATGAGGCTTTCCCAGCCACAGCAGATCATGGCACAGGAACGTAAGATCGTAGAAGAGGCGTATGCAGGAGATATCATCGGAGTATTTGACCCGGGAATCTTCTCTATCGGAGACACTGTCTGCCTTCCAAAAGATGACTTTGAATATGAAGGAATCCCAACATTCGCACCAGAACATTTTGCAAGAGTCATCCAGTTAGATTCTATGAAGCGTAAGCAGTTTGTGAAAGGTGTAGAACAGATCGCACAGGAAGGTGCTATCCAGATCTTCCAGGAACATGAAGCAGGATTTGCAGAGATCATCGTCGGAGTTGTAGGAACACTTCAGTTTGATGTCTTAAAATACCGTCTGGAAAATGAATATAACTGCGAGATCCGTTTAGAACCATTGCCATATCAGGCAATCCGCTGGATCAAAGACCGCAACACGGATATGAACAAATTACGTGGTGTATCTGAAGTTAAGAAAGTCAAAGATATGCGAGGAAATCCATTGTTATTATTCAAGAACGAGTGGGGAATCCAGTTTGTGCTTGATCGTAATGAAGGATTGGAACTTGTCGAATTTAGCAAAGAATAATTGATAAATGTCAAATTGTATAAGATTTAGAACTTCTAAATGATTGTAACAGATGAAAAAGAATGGTATATTATATTAAGGTATAATTCAAAAAATGATATAATATTCGGAGTATAGATATTTAGAAAGAAATTTAAGTATGGGATTGATAGATATTCACACTCATATACTCTACGGAGTAGATGATGGTGCAAAAAGTATAGGGGATTCCATGGGAATCCTTGATGAAGAGCGTGAGCAGGGAGTTGATCAGATCATCCTGACACCGCACTATGGGCCAAAGTTTGGACATCCAGATGCTTCAATGCTCAAGGAACGTTATATGGAACTTTGCGAGAGGGCAAGACAATACTATCCAGAGATCCAATTATATCTTGGAAGTGAATTGTATTATCAACAGGAAACAGTCTCTGACCTTAACAAAGGAAAAGCTCTGACGATGAACGGCACAAGATATGTGTTGGTGGAATTTAATGTAACAGATTCCTATTCCTATATCTGCCGTGCGATGCAGGATTTGTGTTATGCCGGATACATCCCGATCATAGCACATGCGGAACGATACGAAGCAGTGTTTGGACATGTAAAACGCGTGGAGGAGCTTATGAACATGGGGGCTTACATTCAGTTGAATGCAGAGAGCCTTGTCGGAGGCCTTTTTAATAAGAAGGCTTCATTCTGCAAGAAGCTGATCAAAGAAGACTTCATGCATTTCTTAGGAAGTGACTGTCATGATCTAAGGAACAGAAGACCGAATATGAAACCGGCAGCACAGGTATTGATCAAGAAGAACGCTGAGCATATTCTTGGATCAAATCCACGGAACATGTTGGAGGGGAAAAGTATATAAAGAAAGGGAACGATCAATGTACGAATTTGAAAACGATGACGAAATTGAAATTGATTTAAGAGAGTTGTTTTTAGCTTTAAAGAAAAAAATCGCATGGATTTTGCTGACAGCATTTATTTTTGCAGGTGCAGCAGGTCTTATCACGAAATTTGCAATGACACCGATTTATTCTTCTACAGCGCAGCTTTATGTTGTGTCAAAGGGCGGACTTTCACAGCTTACAGATCTTACGATGGGAACTCAGCTGACTCAGGATTATATGGTAATTGTTAAGACAAGGCCAGTATTGGATAAGGTCATTGAAGATCTGCATCTGGATATGGATTACAAAGAACTTGGAGACAAGATCACTGTAGAGAATCCATCTGATACACGAATCATGCAGATCACAGTCACAGACAAAGATTCAGAAGTAGCCAGAGAAATCACACAGGATCTTGCAGAAGTAACATCAAAGACTGTTGCGAAGAAGATGGATGTGAAATCACCAACGATCATTGAAAAGGCATACAAAGCAGAACAGCCAGACAGCCCAAGTCTTAAGAAGAATATTGTGATCGGAGCATTATTAGGATTTATCCTGATGGCAGCAGCCATTGTGATCCAGTATTTGATGAATGATACAATTCTTAAGGAAGAAGATATTGAGAAATATCTTGGAATCAATACTTTAGCACAGTTACCTTTAGTGAAAGGTTCAAAGAAGAGAACAAAGAAAGTAAAGAGGGCGAGGTAAGAGTATGAAGAAGTTACAACTTGATTTTCCACAGATCAATGATTACCGAATGACAGAAGGACTCAATCAGTTAAAGACAAACCTGGCATTCTGTGGAAAAGACATTAAAGTTATCACAATGACAAGTAGTGTTCCAAATGAAGGAAAGAGTTCCGTCTCTTTCAGTCTCGCCAAAACACTGGCAGAATCTGGCAAGAAGATCTTAATGGTTGATGCAGACTTAAGAAAGTCTGTAATGGCAGCAAAATACCATATTCAGGGAATTGATAAAGGATTAAGCCACTATCTGACAGGACAGGCAGAGATAGAAGATATCATCTATGAGACAGAAGTGGATGGATTTTATCTTGCAGTTGCAGGACCATTAACACCAGATCCTACCACACTTCTTGATTCAGATGCGTTTAAACAGTTTATTTCCAAAGCCCGTGAAGATTTTGATTATGTGATCATTGATGCACCACCTCTTGGAGTTGTTATTGATGCCGTGATCATTGGGAAATACAGTGATGGAGCTTTGCTCGTGATCGAGCAGGGAGTGATCAAACGCAAGGTAGTCCAGGATGTTATCAAGCAGCTTAAGAAAGGTGAAGTTCGAATTCTTGGAGCTGTCTTAAATAAAGTTGATGAACGTATTGGAGCATACGGAAATTATGAGTATAAATATTCTTATTCATATTACGGTGAATCCGATACGTCAGATAAAAATTAAAATACTTAATAAGGAGGAACAAGTATGAGCAACAAAATGATCAAGAAAGCTACAGCATGTGCATTATCAGCAGTTATGGCTTTCGGATTAGTCGCAGTGACAGACACAGCGAAAGCAACAGATGTTAACGCTGCAACTAAAAAAGTGAAAAAGTTATCTTTTAAGAAGAAAGGGTATGTGATTAAGAAAGGTCATTGGATGAGCGTGAGAACTCGTCTGAAATTCTCACCAAAGAAATCTAAGACAACAAAACTGATCTACAAGACAAGCAACAAAAAGATCGCTACAGTTTCTAAAAAAGGTATCTTAAGAGCTAAGAAAAATGGTACTGTAACAATTACAGCAATTGCTAAAAACAATAAGAAAGCAAAAGCTACAACAACAGTTACTGTAGGTAAAGTTGTTAAGTCTCTGAAATTCAAAGAAGGAACAAAGAAGACAGTTAAGGTTGGTCAGAAGTTTACACTTCATCCAAAATACAGCCCAAAGATTGCTTCAACAAAAGCTGTAACATGGAAATCAAGCAACAAGAAAGTTGCTACAGTATCATCTAAAGGTAAAGTAACAGCAAAGAAAGCTGGTACAGTTAAGATTACTGCAACAGCAAAAGATGCTGGAAAGAAAAAAGCTACTTTCAAAGTAACAGTTAAGAAAGCAGCTACACCAACAGCAACAACAAAGAAAGTTACATTAAAGACAACAGTATCTAATGGTACAGCAACAATTTCAGGAATCGATCCAAACGCAGTAAGCTATACAGTAACTCGTAAAGGTAAGATCGTGAAAGTTACAGCTGAAGAAGTAAAAGAAGCTTTAGGATATATTGCAAATCCAGCAACAGCTTATGATGCATGGCTAAATACAACATCTCGTATCAAAGCATATGCAAAAGTAACAGGAACAAAAGGAGATGCTACAAAGATAGTTGTAATCTCTAACACAGATACAAAATATGATGGTACATACAGCGTAACAGTAACAAAAGCTGAAAACGGATATAAAGTCGTTGCAGCTAAGAAATCTGGTGCAGAACATGTGATCAACGTAACAGTTGCATCTAATGGTGACATCAAAGCTGAAAGTGCTAAATATGTAGCAACATGTGATAAGAACGCAACATCTGTTGTAGTTACAAACAAAGAAACAGGTACAACAGCTACACTGAAAAAAGCAGATGGTAAATATACAGCAACTTTACCAGCAGATAAAGCAGCTGATTTACAGATCGTACAGGAAGTAAAAGCAAACTAACTTGTCTTGTATAGGAAGAATTCTGGAGGAGATACCTTCTCCAGAATTTTTTCTATATATAAAAACTCATAAAAATTCATCAAATCAGAACGATAAAAAGGAAGAAGATCAATGAAGAAGAAAATGATCGCATTGCTTATGACCCTGGGACTGATCGTGGGATTCCAGACAAATCCTGCGAATGCAGCATCTAAAAAGGCATACATTCAGACAGGAGTAAAAAGCAAAGTAACAGTTTTATGCAGAAAAACGTTAGATTTAAAAGCAAAGACAGTCAATGTAAATAAGAAGATCACATATACAAGTTCCAAGCCTTCTGTGGCAAGTGTTAATGCAAATGGAATTGTAAGAGCAAAGAAATATGGAACAACTGTGATCACAATGAAAGCAAGTGGACTTTCTGCAAAGAAGGTGACGATATCTGTAAGAAAACCAGTCACTTCTATGAAATTAAAATCCAAATCTAAAGTAAAACTAAAAAAAGGGAAAACATCTAAGATTTCCGTTCAGGTTTTACCAGGTGGAAAACAGATGGTAAGTACAAAATTATCATATAAAAGCAGCAATACAAAAGTTGCAACAGTAAGTTCCAAAGGAAAGATCAAAGCCAAAAGCGGCGGATATGCAAAGATCACAGTGTCCACACCCAAAAGTTCTGGGAAGATCTGCAAAAAATATGTAGATGTATTTATCTATGACGGATTTAACAAAGTTTGTACAGAAACATCTGGAAGTCAGACAAAATTCACATTAAATCCAAAATGGAAATCAGTTACAGTGAAATTTAAAGCAAAGAACGGAAAAACTTATTCCAGAAAACTAGTTGGGATCAAGAACACATTTGGGATGCTTGATCAGTTAGGAATCGGAAGTGGTCTTGGAGAAAATAGTATTTATATTGAAAAGATCGCAAAGAATGAAGTCAGATTTGAATTACTGGATACAAACGAAAGCTACGATGCCAAGTTAGACAGTAAGAGATATCAGCTGACATTCTATAAGAATCTCAAAGATTCCAATGGAAAATGGAAAGTGACATTTGATGTAAATAAATAAAAAATAAAACAAAGATACTTGACAATCAAAAAACAAGCATGATATAATATTAAAAGTTGTGAAGAACAACAGAAACAACAAAGAAGAGTATCCACTCTCACCTTAGCACATATGATAGATTAGGAAGTGACTTGGGTTAATATTTAAGAATATGATATTTCGTGATCATGCTTGAATTTTATGTGGATAGTCTTATAACTATCCACTTTTTTAATTATCATGGAGGTGTAATTATTAGCGATTTAATGATTAACGGACAGATCAGAGATAAAGAAGTACGTCTGATCGCGAATGATGGCGAGCAGCTTGGAGTTATGTCCGCAAGGGAAGCACAGAAGTTAGCAGATGAAGCAGGATTAGATCTTGTCAAGATCTCACCAAAGGCAAAACCACCGGTTTGTAAGATTATCGATTACGGTAAGTACAAATACGAGCAGACAAGAAAAGAAAAGCTGGCAAAGAAGAAACAGAAAGTCATCGATGTGAAAGAAGTCCGCATGTCACCAAACATTGACACAAACGACTTAAACACAAAGATTAATCATGCAAAGAAATTCCTTGCAAAAGGTGCGAGAGTGAAAGTCACACTTCGATTCAGAGGAAGAGAACTTGCTCATGTGAATGCAAGCAAGTATATCTTAGATGATTTTGCGAAAGCATTAGAAGATGTAGCCACCATCGATAAGAAACCAAAGTTTGAAGGAAGAAGCATGACAATGTTTTTAGCTCCAAAGAACAACTAGGAGTTTAAGATATTCAAATATGAGTAGATACAAGCAGGATTAAGGAGGAAATAACCATGCCAAAAATGAAGACATGTAGAGCAGCTGCAAAAAGATTTAAAAAGACAGGAACAGGAAAATTAAAAAGAAATAAGGCATTCAAAAGCCATATCTTAACAAAGAAATCTCCTAAGAGAAAGAGAAATTTAAGAAAAGCTGCAATGACAGATGCAACAAATGAAAAGAACATGAAGAAGATTTTACCATATCTGTAAGATGGATCGTTAAGGAGGAAATGTAAGCAATGGCAAGAATCAAAGGCGGAATGAACGCAAAGAAAAAACACAATAGAGTATTAAAACTGGCTAAAGGATATAGAGGAGCTAGATCTAAACAGTATAGAGTAGCAAAACAGTCTGTTATGAGAGCTTTAACAAGTTCTTACGCAGGAAGAAAACAGAGAAAACGTCAGTTCAGACAGTTATGGATCGCACGTATCAACGCTGCTACAAGAATGAACGGACTTTCTTACAGCAAATTCATGCACGGATTAAAATTAGCTGGTGTTGACATCAACAGAAAAATGTTATCTGAGATGGCGATCAGCGAACCAGAAGCATTCAAAGCTTTAGTTGACGTAGCAAAAGAAAAATTAGCTTAATCAATAGAATTAACATTGTAAAAACATCTTGACTTTAAAGCGGTGGTTATCAGTCTCAATAGACAGATGGCCATCGTATTTTTTACATATGGCAGTGACTGATTTAAGACCTGTACCGACGCAGTTTTTGCGGCGAGAGGATAAGAAGAAGCCACTGTCTGTTTTTTTGATCTCATGCTCATAAGGGTTCTCGATGAGCAGAACAAAAGCACCAGGAGATGTCTGTCTGGCTTTGAGATGGATGAATTTCTCATACTTCTGTAATGTCTTACATTCAAGGTAAGCATTTTCTAAAAGATTTCCAAGAACAATACAAAAATCAACGGAAGAGATTGGAGAGAGCGTTGGAAAATCAACGGCAAATTTTGTTTTGATCTTATCTTGTGCACATAAAAGATCATAATGCGATAAAATGGCATTTACAGCGGGCTGACGGCAGTAGATCTTAGTCTGTAAAGAAATAGATGATTCATATTGGGACAGATACTCCTTTAATTCTTCATAATTTCCTTGATTTAACAATCCAGAGATAACAGTGATCTGATGACGAAAATCATGGCGGATTTCTCTTGTCTCCTGTACATGTTGGGAAAGCTGGGAGTATTCTTTTGCCTGAATCTCCAGAATCTTTTGTTCTTCCAATATGTACTGATTTTCTACATAACTGTGGATGATAGTATAAAATAAGACATATAAAAGAAATACAAAGACCAGTAAAGTGAGCATCATGGAAAAGTAAACATGTAGATCATGATAGGTATAAATATCATAATAATTGTGTGGAATATAAGTAAAAACGAGAAAAGTAAAACAGCATGGGAAAATACACGCAATCCGCCAGACAAAGGCATTGTGGAAATTCGTAACCATCCAGCCGAGATATTTTCTGGCAGGTTTATATAAGATGATATCGGCGAAAACCAGAAAGATCAGTTGTGCGATCATGGATTCTGGATAAAATTCTGTACTTTGTCCATGTGGATGAAAGATGACACCGAATGTATGATAGATAACATAAGAAAGAGAACCAAGACAACATGCAGTCAGCATAACACAAAGAGAGATGCAGGAAGCAGCAGGTTCGTTTCTTTTTGAAATAGATAAAAGAACACAGGCACAGCAAGGAATACAAGAATATTGCCCAGATCCTGTTGAAAGATCATATACGGAATGATCAACAGAACAAAATAGCATACAAAAACAAGGCTGATCTTGATCAGCAGATGGCGGATCGGAGTCTTTAGATGATTGATTACTGGAAACAGGCAAAAAACTGCCAGTGGAATGATGATTGTAAATGTAGATAAATATGTAAAAATATCATAAAAAGTCATAAAAGATCATACCTCCTCAAGTTTCAAAAACTGGTATTTGATATATTGCTCTCGGATTTGCTTGCGTCCTTTCGTTTTAATCGGAAAACACTTTGAATCTGTCATTTCGAAGTAATCGGATTCCATCGTCTTAATATAGTCCATATTCAACATGATTCCACGGTTGCACTGAAGAAATCTTGAATCATCCAGATGATCTGTGACAGAATAAAAAGGAAGCCGGAAAACATGTGTTCCATTCGTTGTATGAATGATCACCTCATGATTATTTGAGTAAATATATTGAATCTTTGATAATGGAAAATGAACATCAAAAGAACGATATTCAAAAGATAATTCAGCTTCCTGCTCAGGAAGAAGCGCTAAAGCATCATCAAGTACATGAAAGATCTGTGTGGATTCAAAAGGCTTTAAAATATAATCAAAAAAATGAAAAGGGGCAGCTTCAAACATGTGTTCTTTACTTGTTGTTAAGAATACGATCATCACTTTGGAATCCATCTGACGGATCTTGCGTACAATATCGATCCCGTTCAGTTCATTTAGATAAATATCCATAAAGATCAGATCAAAATCTCCAGGGACATAGGTATTCAAAAAAGAATTACCATCACTATAAGAAGAAATATCAAGGGAGATGTTTCTTTCATGTTCATAAGTACGAAGAGTGTTGAAAATGAGCTCCTATTCTAATTTATTATCATCAACGATTGCTAACTTCATATTAGTACTCCTTGTTGTAGGGAAATTGGGGTTTCTTTAAGTATAACTTGCAAATGAATGGAAAGCAAGAAATGGGAACTATAATTTTTGTAAACAATAGGATGTGTGTGGAATGCATTTCATTTTGTACAAAAATGTGTCATAATGTAAGAAAAAGAACTGGCAGGAAGGAGATCGATAATATGAATAAAATATATGATAAAGTAAAGGAATGTTATAAACAAGTAAATGAAATGACAGAGTTTAAACCACAGATCGCATTGGTCTTAGGTTCCGGTCTTGGAGATTATGCGGAGAAGATCAAGATTGAGACTGTGATCGATTACCATGAGATCAAAGGATTTCCAGTTTCTACAGTACAGGGACATAAAGGAAGATTTGTACTTGGTTACGTAGAAGATATTCCAGTAATGATCATGGAAGGACGAGTTCATTATTATGAAGGATATTCCATGAGTGATGTTGTACTGCCGATTCGACTGATGAAGATGATGGGAGCAGAGATCTTGTTTTTGACAAATGCATCCGGTGGGATTCATCGTGGATTTGAAGCGGGTGACTTTATGATGATCACGGATCAGATCGCAAGTTTTGTACCATCTCCATTAATTGGGCCGAATATCGAAGAATTTGGAGAAAGATTTCCGGATATGAGTCATATTTATGATGAAGAATTACAAGAAGTGATCAGAAAAAGTGCGGATTATCTGCAGATTGATCTTAAAGAAGGAACTTATATCCAGCTTCCAGGTCCTAATTTTGAATCTCCGGCAGAAATCAGGATGTGTAAAGCCATCGGTGCAGATGCGGTTGGAATGAGTACTGCCTGTGAGGCGATCGCGGCAAATCATATGGGAATGAAGATCTGTGGAATTTCGTGTATTGCGAATCCTGCTGCCGGAATCAGTAAGAAACCACTGACACACGAAGAAGTTCAGCAAAGTGCAGATCGTGCAGCTCCAAAATTCCAGAAACTAGTAACAGAATGCATCTGTAGAATGGGGAAGAGTCTGAAGAAATAAGAGGTGATCAAATGATAAGAATCTACCATGCAAGAATTTTAACCATGCAGGAAGATCAAGAGATCTTTGATGGAGAGATTTGGATCTCAGATCATAAAATACAGTATGTCGGATCGGAGAATAAAGAAGAAGCGGCAAAGATCGCATGGGAGAGACAGATTGATGCAAAAGGCAATCTGATCATGCCTGGATTTAAGAATGCCCATACACATTCCGCAATGACATTTTTAAGATCTCATGCAGATGATATGCCGCTGCTTTCCTGGTTAAATGATCAGGTGTTCCCATATGAAGCCAAGTTAACACCGGATGATATCTATCATTTATCCATACTTGCCATCATGGAATATTTAACAAGCGGGATCACCGCCAATGCGGATATGTATCTGACACCAGATACGATGATCCAGGCATCTGAGGATTGTGGTTTTCGGACGACTGTTATTGGAGCAGTGAATGATTTTACCCAGTCTGTGAAAGAAGTAGAGAATTGGTATGAGAAGTACCATAAAGAAGATGGACTTACCAGTTATGAACTGGGGTTCCATGCAGAATATACAACCAAGAGAGAAATCTTAGAAGGCATCTCAGAGCTTTCTAAAAAGTACCATGCACCTATCTATACCCACAACTCAGAAAGTGCCTCAGAAGTGGCACAGTGCGTCGAGAGAACAGGTATGACACCAACGGTATATATGGAACAGCTAGGGCTGTTTGAATATGGAGGAGGGTTGTACCACTGTGTTCATATGAGCGAAGAAGATCTTGATGTCGTAAAGAGACATCAGATTTCTGTGATCACCAACCCAGCCTCGAATCTAAAATTAGCAAGCGGGATCGCTCCAATCGAGGAGATGTTAAAACGAAATATTGATCTGGCGATCGGAACGGATGGACCTGCAAGCAATAATTGTCTTGATATGTTTCGCGAGATGTTTCTTGTCACAGCACTTGCCAAATACCGGGAAAATGATGCGAGTGCAGTTGATGCAGCAGAGGTATTAAAGATGGCAACAACAGGCGGTGCAAAAGCAATGAATCTTTCAGACTGTGATGTGTTAGTCAAAGGAAAGCAGGCAGATCTTATAATGATCGACCTGCATCAGCCAAATATGCAGCCAATCCACAATATCAGAAAGAATCTGGTATACAGTGGAAGTAAGCAGAATGTCAAGATGACAATGGTCGCAGGAAAGATTCTGTATGAAGATAGCGAATTCTTTATTGGAACAGATGCGGCTCACATTTATGAAAAAGCGAATGAGATCACGCAGAGGATCATGAGCGAGATCTGAATTTAATCAATACAATCTTCTGCATGCTTTAGTGCAGCAGCGATATTTGGACAGAAATGTTCTTTCCCAACAAGCTCGATAAATCCAGCTTTCTTCATAACCTTCATTGGTTGTTCATTGACATGAGAAAATACGATCGTAATTCCTTTTTTCTCACAAGTATCAACGAGATCTTTTAATGCATTTAATGCTGTGCTGTCAAGTGCAGGAACACTTCGCATACGCAGGATCAGACATTTAGTGAAATCCTTTACAACGATATGTTCGATCGCATCAGAAGCACCAAAGAATAAAGGTCCTGTGATCTCATAAACACGGATCGCTAAAGGAAGCCGTGCTAGATGATCATCAATTTCAGGTGTATCATCATCGACATAGACCCAGCTGTCAACACGGGTTTCCTCACTCATGCGTTTGATAAACAGCAGACATGCAATGACCATACCGATTTCGATTGCAACGACAAGATCAAAGACAACCGTTAAAATGAATGTGACGATCAACACGATGATATCGCTTTTTGGAGCCGTTTTTAACATATGTACAAAAGTTCTCCACTGACACATATTGTAAGCAACAACAAAAAGGATGGCCGCGATCGTAGGCATTGGGATCATACCAGCAAATGGCATTAAAACGACTAATACGATGACCAAAGTAATGGAATGGACCATACCAGCAACCGGAGTGCGGCCTCCATTTTTGATATTGGCAGCAGTTCTTGCGATCGCTCCAGTTGCAGGAATACCTCCAAATAGGGCAGAAGCGATATTTCCAAGCCCTTGTGCAACTAATTCTGTATCAGAACGATGTTTGCCGTTGATCATTCCATCAGCAACAACGCAGGATAACAGAGATTCAATGGCAGCAAGTACCGCAATGGTAAATGCATTTGGAATCGCTGATTTCACCATAGAAAATTTGACTGCAGGTATATGGAATGATGGCAGATCATTTGTGATCGTATAGAGGTTTCCAATCGTTGAAACATGGAGTGGCAGAAATTTTACCATAAGAATACCAATGACCACAGCGATCAATGATCCAGGAATTCTTTTAAAAATATATGGACTGATGATCAGGATGGCAAGACTGACTCCGCCAACGATCAGGGCATCAACATGGAAAGATGAAAATCCAAGGGCAAATGCATTTAGTTTTTCCATTGTTTCAATTGGTTTTAAACCATTTGGATAAGTAACACCAAAGAAATCTTTTAACTGTCCAATGACGATCGTAACAGCGATCCCGGAAGTGAATCCCGTGGTGATCGTATAAGGAATAAATTTGATCAGACTTCCAAAGTGGCAAAGTCCCATAAGGATCAAGAAGATACCAGCAAGGATCGTGGAGATCACAAGACCGTCAAGCCCGTCTTTTGCAACGATTCCGGCAACAATGGTTGCGAAAGCAGCGGTTGGTCCGGCAATCTGTACGCTGCTGCCACCGAAAGCAGAGATCACAAAGCCAGCAACGATCGCAGTAAAGATACCTGCTTGTGGTCCAACACCAGAAGCAAGTGCTAAGGCAATGGATAATGGAAGAGCTATGATCGCAACGATGATCCCAGCGGTAACATCTTTGACAAATTGTGATCGGTCATAGGATTTCAGTGTGGTTAGTAACATAGGTTTGATTTGGTTCATGTAAAGTTTGTATCCTTTCTTTTCTAGTTTTTCAAGCTGTAGTGTATACAAGTATAGCATGCTAAGATAGTGTTAAGAAATGAAAAGATGAAATGTTTTCAATAATATACAAACAAATCATCATATCAAAAAAAGGAAGCCTAAATCTCAGGCTTCCTTTTTCAATGGAAATGGGTGATATTTCTTTTCCCATTTTTTCAAAAGATGTTTGATCTTATATTTTCTATAAGTTTGTATGATCACAAAAACAGATAGAACAAAAAGAACAGGTGCTAAAATAAATTTCATGAATAGATGCATAAAAACCTCCTATTTATAAATGATAACAATAAATTAGTTGGTTTTATCATAACAGAAATAAGTCTGGCGGTCCATTACAATAGAAACTATTGCCACAGGCGGTTATTTGAAAAAATGATTCATAATAAAATCAGAGTATATAAGGAGTGTGGAGAGCTATGAAGCCCATTAATTATAAAGCTCTGGGAGCGAAAATTAAAGAATATCGTAAAAAAGAAAATATAACACAGGAACAACTTGCCGAGATGGCAGATATTTCATTAAGTCATATGTCAAATGTGGAGACGGCTTCAGTAAGCGTTTCGCTGCCAGCACTTAAGCTGATCGCAGATGCACTAGGTGTTACCATAGATGAACTGTTGGTGGACAGTTACAGCAAGAAACAGAAAAAATATTTTTACAGCAAGAAGATGGATCTGATCATGGAACAATGTGAGACGGTAGAGCAGGAGATCATTGTGAATACTGTATCAACCTTAGCAGATAATTTATTAAAGAGTCGAAAGAAAAAAGGAGTCTGAGGACTCCTTTTTGTGGTTATTGTATGAAATAAAAAAACCGAAGTCACAAACTTCGGTATGCCGATGGCGAGATTCGAACTCGCACGAACGTAAGCTCACTGCGACCTGAACACAGCGCGTCTGCCAATTCCGCCACATCGGCTTAAGTGCAGTTGAGGGGACTTGAACCCCTACCCAGTTAACCCGGACTAGATCCTTAGTCTAGCGCGTATGCCAATTCCGCCACAACTGCGCAACACCGTTATGATATCACTATATGGAACTTGTGTCAATAAAAAAACGAAAAAAAGTTCAAAAAAATTAAATTAAGTATCAAAATATGGATTTTACAGCATATTTTCGGTATAATCTGCAACAGAATGACACACAAAAAAGAAGAAAAATTTTTAATCGGAGGGAAAATTATGCTGATCGGTTCTCATGTAGGGATGAAAGGAAAGGACATGTTTCTAGGATCTGTCAAAGAAGCATTATCTTATGGAGCGAATACCTTTATGGTGTACACTGGCGCACCACAGAATACAAGAAGAAAAAAGATTGAGGAATTAAGAATTGAAGATGGAACGAAATTAATGAAAGAACATGGAATGGAAACGTTTGTTGTTCATGCACCATATATCATCAATCTTGCGAATACGACGAAACCTGAGACATTTGAGTTAGCAGTGGAATTCTTAGAAGTTGAAGTAGAACGTACCAAAGCTATGGGAAGTCATACGTTGGTCCTGCATCCAGGTTCTCATGTTGGAGCTGGTGTTGACAAAGGAATCGATCGTATCATCGAAGGATTAAATCAGGTCATGTATCAGGATATGCCGGTTCATATCGCACTGGAGACAATGGCAGGAAAAGGAAGTGAGATCGGGCGTGAGTTTGAAGAACTAAAAAGAATCTATGATGGTGTAAAATATCCAGAGAAATTAAGAGTCTGCTTCGATACTTGTCATGTGAGCGACAGCGGCTTAGATCTGTCTGGAGAAGGATTTGAAAATGTCATTGACCAGTTTGATAAGACGATCGGCAAAGACCAGATCGCAGTCTTTCATATCAATGACAGTAAGAATGTGATCGGTGCAGGAAAAGACCGTCATGAAAATCTTGGATTTGGAACGATTGGATTTGAGACGTTAAACCACATCGTACATCACAAAGACTTTGAACAGGTACCTAAGATTTTAGAAACACCATACATTAAAGCGGAAGACAGCAAGAAATCCTATCCGCCATACAAATATGAGATTGAGATGTTAAAACAGGAACAGTTTGATCCGCAGATGAAGGAAAAGATTTTGGAGGATAACCAGAAATGAAAGTAACATTTATTGAACATAGTAGTTTTATGGTTGAGATGGAACAAAATGTTCTGCTGTTTGATTACTATCAGGGAGAAATTCCGTCATTTGACGGCAGTAAGACTCTCTATGTCTTTGCATCACACAGTCATGCCGATCATTATGATCCAGCAATCTGGAAACTAAAAGAACAGTATAAAGATATTCATTATATTCTTTCTGATGATATCAAAGATAACGAAGGTGCAGTCGTTATGAAAGCACATGAAAAAAAGGAAGTTGCCGGAATCAAAATAGAAACTTTAAGATCAAACGACATGGGAGTAGCATTTCTTGTGAAAGTGGAAGGAAAGACAATCTACCATGCAGGTGATCTTAACTGGTGGCATTGGAATGGAGAATCAGAGGAAGATAATGAATATTACAAGAAGACCTTTCAGGATGAGATGAAATATCTGGAAGGAAAGAAGATCGATCTTGCATTTATGCTCCTTGATCCAAGACAGGAAGATAAGTATTGCTGGGGAATGAATTATTTCTTAGAACATACGGACAGTAAAGTTGTATTCCCAATGCATTGCTTTGAGCATTACAACATCAACCATCATTATTTAAACTGTGAAGATGGGCGCAGATGGAAGGATATCGTCAGAGATATCACAGGTGCAGGTCAGGTATTTGAAATCTGATTCCACTGACTGATCAGCCGTTCTAACGAATAAGAAGCATTCGCAGGGCTTGTGGAAGGCAGTTTCACAGCTTCAAATCCAGTCACTTTTTCACAATATTTATGATAAAGTTTATAAGCAGTTCCACCGTTGGTATAAATCTGGCGAATTGGGGCTGTTTTTAAAATGAATGAAAAATCATTTGGCACTGCATTTTTAATACTGCTGTCGCTGGAACCTTCAATATCGCAAGAAGCGATCACATCCCAGATGGCAATGTTGTGTCTTAATAAAAACTCTTTTTTCTCCTCGATCGTTTCAGGCAGAGTATCCTCAAAGACTGCAGCAAGAACCCTCCAGAAACGGTTTTGCTTATGATGATAAAAAAACTGTCCCTCTCTGGACTTTACAGAAGGAAAAGAACCAAGGATTAGGATCTTTGATCGGTCATCATATACGGGAGGGATTTCATGAATCACATGAGTCATTTCAAAATTTCCTTTCTTATCGTATTTTTCTACAAATTTCAACTTCTATTTTATCAGATGATGCAGACAGAAGAAAGTTTTCGTCAGAAACTGTAAAAACTTGCAGGGCGTTACCGCCATGGTATGACAAAATATTTTTTAGAGATTTTCTATAATTGCATTATGTATTTCATCGAAATGTTTTTGGAACAATGGATCATGATCGCGTTCCAGCTAAAATTACTGGAATGGATCATACATAAAAAGATGAAATTTTATAAAATATTTGCCGCATCCATCTTTGGAAGTTTTTCAGGATGTCTTATACTTCAGCTTTATGACGAAGATCATGGACTGAAATTGGGATTGATGATCATTTCCATTGTTATGACGGTAAAGATATCTTGTGCATTTCCAATGAAAAAAGCATGGAAATACAGCGTGTATCTTCTGGTGTTGAGTTTATTTACTGGTGGAATCTTTACAATGATAAAAAGCCAGATCATTCTGCCGTGGCTGATCCTTGCGACAGCCAGCTGCATGCTTGTAAGGTATTTGTATGTATCAGCCGTAAAAGATATGAATCACGACAAAGAATCTTTTTATCAAGTGGAATTTACGATTCTGCATAAGAAATTAGAGGTTTGTGCATTCTTGGATACAGGAAATTTCTTATATGAACCAGTCAGTCAAATGCCAGTATGTATTCTGGAAGAAGAAACATTTTTGAAGTATTTTCATGAGCCGTTGTTCAAGATGATAGAAAAACAGGAAGCAGAGGGCATCCGCATGATCCCATATCAAAGTGTTGGAAGGGAACATGGGATGATGCCGGCAGTGATGGCAAATGATATGAAAATCACGAAAGAGGACCGGATAATAGAACACAAAAAGGCAGTGATCGCCATTTCCAAAGTATCCCTTTCCAAATGGGGAGCTTACGAAATGTTACTACATCCGGATCTGATCAAAAATGGGAGGTAATGATTGTGTTAAAGTTGAGCTTGGTAAGTGGAAGAAGGACATTTTTTGGAAGAGGAAATGAGATTCATTATATTGGGGGAACGGAGATACTTCCGGCACCGCTTGATACAGCGGAGGAGCAGAAAATGATCCATATGTTAGGAACTGTCAATGAAGAAACGGCAAGAAGCATGCTGATCGAGAGAAATCTACGATTGGTTGTATACATAGCAAAGAAATTTGACAACACGGGAATCGGTGTGGAAGATCTGATTTCGATTGGTACGATCGGTCTGATCAAAGCAATCAATACATTTAACCCGGCAAAGAAGATCAAACTTGCGACTTATGCATCCAGATGTATCGAAAATGAAATTTTGATGTATTTAAGAAGAAATAACAAGACAAAGATGGAAGTATCCATCGATGAGCCATTAAATGTAGACTGGGATGGAAATGAATTATTATTATCCGATATCCTTGGAACCGATGAAGATATCATTTACAAGGACTTAGAACATGAAGTAGATAAGAAACTTCTGACAAGAGCCATGACGATCCTTACGGACCGCGAGAAAATGATCATTGAATTAAGGTTTGGGATCAATCAAAAAGAAGGAAAAGAAAAAACACAGAAAGAAGTCGCTGATATGCTTGGAATTTCACAATCTTACATATCAAGACTGGAGAAAAAGATCATCAAACGCCTGAAAAGAGAGATGATCAAGATGGGATGTGTATAAATTTACAGAAAAATTAAGAAAATGTTCACTTTCTGCCGAAAAAAATATGATATGATAAATGTGGAAGAAAAAATAAGGAAACGATCATACTTAGGAGGCAGAGATGAAAATGAAGAGAAGTGAAAAACTAGGAATGTTTACTGGATTGGTTGTTGGGGTACTCTTATTGCTGATCAGCGTGTTTATGATATTTCAGACAACATGCAAAGTCTGGGGTGCAGAGAAACCAGCCAATGCAACACAGCAGGGAATTGATGTAAGTTCGCATCAGGGCAAGATCGATTGGGAACAGGTAAAGAACAGTGCTTTGGCAGATTATGCGATCATCCGATGTGGATATGGTGTAAATCAAACAGATAAAGATGATAAGTATTGGGACTACAATTCCAGTGAATGTGAGAGACTGGGGATCCCTTATGGAACTTACCTGTATTCTGGAGCTGATACAACAGCGAAAGCAAAAAGCGAAGCAGAACATGTTGTCAGACTTTTACAGGGAAAGAATTTAACATATCCGATTTATTATGATATGGAAGCTGATATGTTAAATCAGTTAAGCAGCACACAGATCGGAAATATTGCAAAAACATTTTTGAATACGATGGAATCTTATGGATATAAAAATGTCGCAGTTTACAGTAACAAATACTTATTTGAAACGAAACTGACAGCATCTGTATTTTCTGATTACCCAAAATGGATTGCACAACATAGTAACAAATGTACATATCAGGGAAGTTATCATATGTGGCAGTATTCAACACAAGGTGTGATCCCTGGAATTTCAGAAAAAGTTGATTTAAATTATAAGATCGGAAACTGGACTTATGCAGGATACAGTTCAGCAAAGAAAACAGTTGTTGTTAAACCCAAAGCAACAACGATCAAGAGCTTAAGGAAGAGTGGAAAGAAAGCGGTCAAGATCACATATAAGAAGGTTTCAGGAGTCAGTGGATACCAGATCTATATGTCCACAAAGAAGAAATCAGGATATAAAAAGATCGCAACACTTTCCTCTAAGAAATCATCTTATACCAAAGGAAAACTAAAAAAAGGAAAGAAATATTATTTTAAGGTCCGCACAATGAAAAAAGTATCCGGCAAGTACAGATACAGCAGTTTTTCCAAAGTAAGATCGATCAAACGATAAAAAATATCAATGCGGCATCGAAAGCATGAGAATAAGCTTTCGGTGCCGTATTTTTATGCAAAAATCAAACCGACCCCCTTTTCAATCTGTTCCATTTGTAGTAGCATAAAGGATATCAATGAATAGAAAAAAGGAGATTTTGTTAAAGGTTTATGAATAATAAATATACGATCATCAAACAAGAATCTATTGAAGAATTAAATGGAACAGGATATATTTTAAAGCATGATAAGACGGGAGCCAGAGTGGTTGTGATCTCCAATGAAGATGATAACAAGGTATTCCAGATCGGATTCCGTACACCACCAAAAGATGATACAGGAGTTCCTCATATCTTAGAGCATTCTGTACTTTGCGGATCAAGAGAGTTCCCAATGAAGGATCCATTTGTGGAATTGGTCAAAGGATCACTGAATACATTTTTAAATGCAATGACTTATCCAGATAAGACTGTTTATCCGGTTGCAAGCCAGAATGATAAAGATTTCTTTAACCTGGTGCATGTTTATCTGGATGCTGTATTTTATCCAAATATCTATAAGAAGCCAGAGATCCTAAAGCAGGAAGGATGGCATTATGATCTGTTAAACGAAGATGCTCCTCTGACGTATAATGGAGTTGTGTTTAACGAGATGAAAGGAGTATTTTCATCTCCAGACCAGCAGCTTGCACGTATCATTCAGAAGTCTTTATTGGAAGACACACCATATGGATTTGAATCAGGCGGAGATCCAAAGGCAATCCCAGATTTAACTTATGAGATGTTCCTTGATTTCCACAAGACTTATTACCATCCATCCAACAGCTATATTTATCTGTATGGAGATATGGATGTTGATGAATACCTGACATTTATCGATGAACATTATTTAAAAGATTTCGATAAGAAACAGATCGATTCATCATGGGAGAAACAAGAACCATTTACAGAAGTAAAACGAGTGGAAGAATATTATCCAGTCGGGGAAAATGACTCCGAAGAAGAAAAGACTTATTTATCCTACAATGCAGTGATCGGAGACAGCTTGGATGCAAAACTTTACTTAGGATTTGAGATCTTAAACAGAGTATTATTCGATGCACCTGGAGCACCAGTGAAGAAAGCTTTGATGGATGCACAGATTGGAAAAGATATTCAAAGTTCTTATGATAATGGGATCATGCAGCCAGTATTTTCTGTGATCGCACAGGAAGCAAGGGATGATCAGGAAGATGAATTTGTTAAGATCTTAGAAAAGAACTTAGCCAAGATCGCAAAAGAAGGAATTCCAAGAAGAAATCTTTTAGCAGCATTTAATTACTATGAATTCAAATACAGAGAAGCAAACTTTGGACGTTTTCCAAAGGGATTGATGTATGGACTTCAGATGTACGACAGTTGGTTATATGACGATGAGAAACCATTTATCCATATCAAGACAAATGAGATCTTCAAACAGTTAAGAGAAGAGATCGAGAATGGCTATTTTGAGAATCTGATCAAAGAATATCTGATTGATAATAACCATAAAACGATCGTGGTGATGAAGCCAAAGAAAGGCTTACAGAAGATCAAAGATCAGGAAGAAGCGGATAAATTAAAGGCTTACAAAGATTCTTTATCCGAAGAAGAAGTAAAGAAATTAGTCGAAGAGACGAAACAGTTAAAAGCATCACAGGAAGAAGCATCTACAAAAGAAGAATTAGAGAAGATTCCAGTGATCGACATTGAAGATATCAGAAAAGATGTCAAACCATTATCCAATGTGAAATCTGAACTTGGTGGTGTGAAAGTATTATGGCATCAGTATTTTACAAACAAGATCGCTTACGTCAAGCTCGCATTTGATATGAGTCATGTGCCAATGGATCTCGTGCCATATGCATCATTTTTAGCAGAGATCTTAACGATCGTTGATACAACACACTATAGTTATCAGGAATTAGGAAACGAGATCAGCATTGAGACAGGTGGCATCAGCGCAACAATGGATGTTATGCCAACGGATGTGCATGAATTTCTTCCAATGTTTATCTTAAAGACAAAATGCTTCTATTCTAATATCAAAAAAGCATTTGATTTGTTAAAAGAAGTGGCATTTGAAAGCAAATTAGATAATAAGAAACGACTAAAAGAGATCATCGGACAGATTTATACAAACCTTAAGATCACATTGACAGAGACAGGACACAAGAGTGCGGCAAACCGTGCAATGTCTTATTTCTCAGAATATGCAGCATACCGTGAAGCAATTCAGGGGATCACGATGTATGAGACTGTGAAGAAATGGTATGAAGATTTCGATGAAGAATATGACAATATCGTCAATGGTTTAAAAGAAGCTGCAAAAATGATCTTTGAAAAACAAAATATGACGATCAGTTATACAGGAAAAGAAGAAACACCTGAGTTCATGAAAGCAGAAGTGGAAAGCTTTATCGAAGGATTATATGAAGACCAGAAACAAGGTGAGAAAGTCAAAGTTACATGCACAAAGAGCAATGAAGGATTTGCAACTGCAGGTGGTGTTCAGTATGTGGCATGCGCTGGAAACTTTAAGGATGCAGGACTTGAGTATACAGGAGCGTTAAAAGTGCTTCAGATGATCTTCTCCTATGAATATCTGTGGATTCAGATCCGTGTCAAAGGTGGTGCGTATGGATGCATGTGCAGTTTCTCAGATCAGGGAGATTCTATGTTTGTGACATACCGTGATCCAAACCTTTCTGAATCTTATAAAGTATACGATGAGGCAGCAGATTATGTGGCAGATTTTGATGCAGATGATCGTGATATGAAGAAATATATCATTGGAACGATCGGAAGCATGGATATGCCAATGGAAGCTGTTGATATGGGGGCAAGAAGTTTTCATGCATATTTCTTAGGCAAGACAGAAGCTGATCTTCAGAAGGTCAGAGATCAGGTATTATCCTGTACACAGGAAGATATCAGAGCGTTAGCACCGATCGTTAAAGCAGTAGTAGAAGCAGGAAACCGCTGCTGTATTGGAAATGAAGAGAAGATCGATCAGAATAAAGAATATTTTGATGAAGTAAAACATGTACTATAGAGAAAACAGGGAAAGGACAATTTATGGCAAATGAATTTAAATCCGGTTTTGTAACATTTATTGGACGACCAAACGTTGGAAAGTCAACATTAATGAACCGTCTGATCGGACAGAAGATCGCGATCACATCAAGCAAACCGCAGACAACAAGAAATCGTATCCAGACAGTGTACACCGATGAAAGAGGGCAGATCATCTTCCTTGATACACCAGGGATCAACAAGGCGAAAAATAAACTTGGAAACTATATGTTACAGGTTGCAGAACGAACATTAAATGAAGTCGATGTCGTACTTTGGTTAGTAGAACCAAGTACGTTCATCGGTGGTGGTGAAAAATATATCATTGAACAGTTATCTAAGATCAAAACACCGATCATTTTAGTCATCAACAAGATTGATACAGTAGAAGAAAAAGACATCTTAGAAGCAATCGATACATACAAAGATGTATGTGAATTTGCAGAGATCATCCCGGTATCTGCATTGAAAGGCAAGAATACGGATGATGTCATCGACAGTATTTACAAATATTTAGATGAAGGTCCAATGTACTTTGATGAAGATACGATCACAGATCAGCCAGAGAGACAGATCTGTGCGGAATTGATCCGTGAGAAAGCTCTTCGTCTGTTAAGTCAGGAGATCCCGCATGGGATCGCTGTTGTCATTGATGCGATGAAAGTCAGACGTCATGGACATATCGTGGATATCGATGCAACAATCGTATGCGAGAGAGATTCTCATAAAGGGATCATTATCGGAAAGCAGGGATCTATGCTTAAGAAGATCGGTACACAGGCAAGGATCGAGATGGAAAATCTTCTGGATATGAAAGTAAATCTTCAGTTATGGGTTAAAGTCAAGAAAGACTGGAGAGACAGCGATATGCTGCTTAAGAACTATGGATATGATAAGAAAGAAGTATAAAGATGTCACAAGAGATCAAAGTGACGGGAATGGTCTTACAGGCTGGCAATATTGGGGAGTATGATAAGCGGATCGTACTTCTTACAAAAGAACGTGGAAGGATCTCGGCATTTGCAAGAGGTGCTAAAAAAGCAACCAGCCAGTATGCGGCAGCCTGTCAGCCATTTACGTTTGGAGAGTTTTCTTTATATGAGGGAAAAAATTCTTTTAATCTGATGTGGGCAGGGGTTGAGAATTATTTTGATACTCTGAAAAAAGACCTGGATCTCATTTATTATGCGAGTTATTTTTGTGAACTTGCATCCTACCTGACAAGGGAGAATAACGATGAGTTAGAGATCTTAAAATTACTCTATCAGACACTGCGTGCATTAGAAAAAAAGACGATTGATATTGAATTGGTCCGCTGTATTTATGAGATTAAGATTCTTGCATTATATGGAATCGGAATCGAAGCATCCAGATGTGTAAAATGTGGGAGCAGGGAAGATCTGATCTGGTTTGATGCAAGAGAAAGCGGAGTGGTATGTAACAAATGTGAACATGGGAAAGTGAAAGTAAGTCCTGCAACATTATATACACTTCAGTACATTCTTTACAGTTCGATCGAGAAGCTTTATACCTTTAAAGTCAGTGCGGATGTTTTATGGGAATTAAAAAAGATCATTCGCGAATATATGCGTTATCATGTGAATCATGAATTTAAATCTTTGTTATTTTTATAAGATCAGATTTTAACGAAAAAGAGTGAATAAAAAAAGAGCCGGTCATCCGGCTCTTTTTATGTCTGAGATATGTAATCTATTTGCATAAAATGCGAAGAACTTTAACAAATTTTTCTTTGTCGTCTGTAGAGAATTTTTCCAATAGACGAAGAATTTCTTTGTTCAGTACATCATCTTTTTCACCATTCTCATCTGATTCTGGACGAAGAAGATAATCAATAGATACATTCAGAAGTTTTGCGTAATAAGATAGTACACGAAGGTTCATCTTTACGCGGTCATTTTCAATGTTGCTGATGAATGCAACTGTTACATCGAGTGCATCAGCGATCTGTTCTTGAGTGTACCCTGCCTGCTTACGCAGAGTTTTCATTCTTTTACCAACATTGGTATAGTCAATTTGATACATGGTTATAAATTCCCTTTCTTCATATCTCATATAGTAATAACATTAAGTATTATAATATAAAAAATTATAAAAAGTAATATTCATTCAGTATATTTGATATATTTTCAAGTGTGAAGCTTTTGAAATATACCTTGAAAAATTACTTATTACAAGATACAATATTATAATAATACAAAAATTTGAAGAGGTAAAGGCTATTATGAAATTATCAATGGAGAAAATCGTTAACCTTGCCAAGGTACGTGGATTTGTATATAGCGGTTCAGAAATTTATGGAGGACTTGCTAATACATGGGACTATGGAAACCTTGGTGTAGAACTTAAGAACAATGTAAAGAAAGCTTGGTGGAAGAAGTTCATTCAGGAAAGTCCATATAATGTAGGAATTGATGCTGCAATCTTAATGAACCCTCAGACATGGGTTGCATCAGGACATCTTGGTAACTTCTCAGATCCATTAATGGATTGTAAAGAATGTCATGAACGTTTCCGTGCAGATAAACTGATCGAAGATTATATGCAGGAACATGGAATGGAGATCGAAGGATCTGTGGATGCATGGTCCAAAGAAGAGATGGAAAGCTTCATCAATGAGCATGATGTTGTATGCCCAACTTGTGGAAAGAAGAACTTTACAGAGATCCGTCAGTTCAACCTGATGTTCAAGACATTCCAGGGTGTTACAGAAGATGCGAAGAATACAGTTTACTTACGTCCTGAGACAGCACAGGGAATTTTTGTAAACTTCAAGAATGTTCAGAGAACATCAAGAAAGAAGATCCCATTTGGAATCGGACAGATCGGTAAATCTTTCCGTAACGAGATCACACCAGGAAACTTCACATTCCGTACTCGTGAGTTCGAACAGATGGAATTAGAATTCTTCTGTGAACCAGACAAAGATTTAGAATGGTTTG